>Ga0256840_1000913_pt1 | contig 29125 bp, 26 predicted proteins | sample 355202metaG_FD_185969 | JGI IMG/M metagenome (GOLD analysis project Ga0256840, IMG submission 185969) | Hydrothermal vent microbial communities from Mid Atlantic Ridge, Atlantic Ocean - 355-202 | ecosystem: Environmental > Aquatic > Marine > Hydrothermal vents | place: Atlantic Ocean: Mid... | reverse complement strand
CTATAGTTCAGGTGAAGTATGATACTGATGCTCCCATAGATGCCATGAGAGATAAACTCAAAGAAAACTCTATCTTTGATGGTGCTTCTATTACTGAATTTGGTTCGCCAGATGAGGTGGTTATACGCATGAAAACTACTACTGGTGATGTTACTGTTGATATTGGTGATATAACTAGAGAAGCTTTAAAAGATACTGGTAACTATGAAATCCGTCGTGTTGACATAGTGGGTCCAAAAGTTGGTTCTGAGTTAAAAGAAAAAGGGATTATGTCGCTTGTTTTGGCAATTATAGGTATTCTTATTTATGTTGCATTTAGGTTTGAGTGGCGATTTGCTGTTGCTTCTATAGTTGCACTTATTCATGATATATCCATCGCTTTAGGCGCTATTGCACTTGTTGGTTTAGATGTGAACTTGGATGTTCTTGCGGCACTTTTAACGATTTTAGGTTATTCACTCAATGATACTATTATTGTATTTGATCGTATTCGTGAGGGTGTAACGAACTCCAGAAACACAGAATTATCTGATACTATTAATGAGTCAGTTACAAGAACATTAGCGAGAACAACCCTAACATCTCTTACAACTTTCTTTGTTGTGTTTACACTCTTTATGTTTGGTGGTGAAATTATCCATGCCTTTGCATTTACACTTTTAGTAGGTGTTGTTGTTGGTACTTACTCGTCAGTTTTTGTTGCCTCACCAATCCTCTTATGGTTCGGTTTTGATGTGAAAAACTACCATAACAAACTTGCTAAAAAAGCAAAACGAGAAGCAGAAAAAGAAAAAATGCGTGCACAATTTGAATCTGGTGTTATGTAGAAGATTATAAAAAGAGATCTATTACAAAATTGGAAGCGAGGCTGTAGCCTCACCAATTTTCGGGACTAAAGTCTCAGTTACCAAACATAGCTAAAACAAGGTCAAAGCAAAATATTTACAATCTCTTCCCTATTTTTAACTCAGTACTTAGATCTTATTCAGTCACTTATTAACATAGTTTTTGTATAATCACCTCAATTTTAAGCTAAGGTAGCAATCATGGATTGGGGTAAAGTAATATATGTGTTTTTCTCTTTAATGAGTTTAACATCGATAGCTGGGTTTTTGTATGAGCATAGTGCAGTTGCACTTTTTGTAGCTGCGAGTTTAAATCTTGTATCTACATTTTTGAAAATTGGTGTTAGAAATCTTCTTTCTGCCGAACTGTTGGCATCCTCATTAGTGGCTGATTTACACCTTATACCTGCATTTGTTTATTTAGTGGTTGTTGGAAATTTAGAGTGGGCAATCGCTTTGACTATTGGTGCACTTATAGCAAATCTGTTCTCTGTTGGTCTTATTTACATTGAGAGCAATAAAACAAAAGATGATTATTAAAAATTAGGAATATTTTTGGAATACAATTCACAAACTATAGAAAAAAAATGGCAAGAGTATTGGGCGCAAAACGGAAGTTTTGAGCCGAGTGAAGATTTTACTAAAGAGAAGAAATATATACTAAGTATGTTTCCTTTTCCAAGCGGAAGACTCCATATGGGTCATGTTAGGAACTACTCTATAAGTGATGCTTTTGCAAGATACCACCGCCAACAAGGTAAAAATGTTCTGCATCCTATTGGTTTTGACAGTTTTGGGATGCCTGCTGAAAATGCAGCTATTAAAAATAATGCTAATCCTAAAACATGGACTTATGACAATATAGACTATATGAAAGGGGAGTTTAAATCTCTCGGTTTTTCTTTCTCTTTAGAGCGTGAATTTGCAACGAGTGATGAGCTTTACACAAAGTTTGAGCAAGGTTTCATCATAGATATGTTTGAAAAAGGTCTTCTCTATAGAGAGAAAGGTCTTTTAAACTGGTGTCCACATGACCAAACTGTTTTAGCAAATGAACAGGTGGTTGATGGATGTTGTTGGAGATGTGATACTCCAATTGTTAAAAAAGATATGAATCAGTACTACTTTAAAATTACTCAGTATGCTGATGAACTTTTAGAGACTCTTCAAAAACTTGAGGGTGGCTGGCCAAAGCAAGTTCTTACTATGCAAGAGAATTGGATAGGAAAATCAAATGGTCTTGCATTTGACCTTTTCTTTGATGAAAACTCATTATCCATTTTGGATAATGAGTTTAAAGGCTTTGATGTCTTTACCACTCGCCCTGATACTATTTATGGTGTTTCTTATACGGCTTTAGCTCCTGAACATGCTATTGTTACTTACATGATTGAGAACGACCTCTTAGATGATAGAGTCAAGACACAAATAGATGTAATGAAAAACACATCTTCTATTGATAGACAAAAAGAGAAATCGGGTGTAGCGCTTGGTTTGGATGTTATTCATCCACTAACGGGTAAAAAAATCCCTGTTTGGATTGCTAATTTTGTATTGATGGATTATGGAAGTGGCGCTGTGATGGCAGTTCCTGCACATGATGATAGAGACTTTGATTTCGCACAAAAATATGACCTTCCAATCAATGCGGTTATTAAGCCTTTTGAGGGTGAAACACAAGAGGGGAAAGCTTACACAGAAGTTGGTGAGCTTTTTAATTCTGGTGAGTTTAATGGACTTAACTCTAAAAAATCTCAGTACAACATCATTAAGTATTTTGAAGAAAACAAGATAGGTAAAAAAACTACAAACTATAAACTAAAAGATTGGGGAGTGAGCCGTCAGAGATATTGGGGTGCTCCTATCCCTTTTATCCATTGTGATGATTGTGGGTTAGTGATGGAGAAAAAAGAAAATCTCCCAATTGCTCTTCCTGCAGATGTAGAGATTACAGGTGAGGGAAATCCACTTGATAATCATCCAACTTGGAAACATTGTAAATGTTCAAAATGTGGTAAAGATGCTATTCGTGAAACAGACACTATGGATACTTTTGTTGAGTCTTCTTGGTACTTTTTACGCTTTTGTGCATCTAAGGTAAACTGGGAAAAAGAGGCATTTTCAAAAGAGCAGATAAAGTATTGGATGGGAGTTGATCAATATATTGGTGGGATAGAACATGCCATACTACACCTTTTATACGCAAGATTTTTTACAAAAGTTTTTCGTGATTTAGGCTATATTGATTTTGATGAGCCATTTGATAATCTTCTGACTCAGGGGATGGTACTAAAAGATGGTGCAAAGATGTCAAAGAGCAAAGGTAATACAGTCGATCCTGATGCTATCATCGCTAAATATGGTGCAGATACAGCAAGACTTTTTATCCTTTTTGCAGCGCCTCCAACTCAAGAATTAGAGTGGAATGATAATGCGGTAGAGGGTGCATATAAGTTTATAAAAAGATTTTTTGATAGAAGCTCAAATATTGTTGCAACAGACTCTATTCCAACAATTGACCACTCTTGTCTCTCTAAAGAGGAAAAATTTGCACGCACAAAAGTGTATGAAGCTCTGAAGCGTGCAAATGATGTATATAATGAAAGATACACATTTAATACACTTATAGCAGGTACCATGGAAGCGATGAATGCACTAAATGCACAGAATAATTCTGGTGTATGGAGTGAAGGCTATTGGATTCTTAGCTCAATAATGGAGCCTATTATTCCACATATTTGCTGGGAAATAAGTGATGAATATTTTAATTTGAATAACTTAAATCCACAAAGAGTTCTAGAAGAGGTTTTTGTTCTCGATAGCATTACTCTAGGTGTCTCTGTCAATGGAAAAAGAAGAGCAGAGATAGAAGTAGCTATAGATGAGTCTAAAGAAGATATTATTAGCATCGCAAAACAAAGTGTTGAGAAATGGTTAGAGGGAAAAACAATCGTAAAAGAGATTGTTGTTCCTAATAAGCTTGTAAACATAGTGATAAAAGGCTAGCTTTGTTGAGAGTTGCACTAAAAGTTATAGTATCTATTTTGATAGTATCTTTATTTATCTCGTGCGGATATAAGCCTAGTTCTAAGTTTTCTCGTGATATAGTGGGTGAGAAAGTGAGTACGAGTGTTGTAATCTCAGCACAAAATCCAGAAAATACAGTAATCATAAAAGATGCTGTGGATGGTGCTATTGTTGAAGTGTTTCAAGCCTCTTTAACTGATAAAGTACATTCTGACACACATTTGATTCTTAGTATTTCAACCCCGAGATATTCCCCTGTTCACTATAATATAGACGGGTATGTAGTTGGGTATAGAATGAGTATAACTTTAAATATAACTCGGTATCATAATGGAATTTCTAAAAAGTATGTAGCTAAAGGAAGTTATGATTTCTCAGTTCAGCCCAATGCTGTTGTAACTGATCAAGAGCGATTTGAAGCGATTAACCAAAGTGCAAGTAAAGCAATTAATTCATTTGTAGCACAGGTCTCAGCAGAGGGAGCTCGAGCTAAAGAGTAAATAAGAGGAAGTAAATTATGAGTATTCAGACGATTATTAAAAAAGCTATTAAGAGATTGGAGTTAGAGGGAAAACTATTAACACCAGATTTTTATAATGATGCTTTTTGCAAAGAGGCAAAAAAAGCTGGTATGGATGTTCAAGATTGTAATCAGCTAGAGACATTTACTAAAACTCTAAACAAAGAGTTTCAAAAAGAGCTAAGCACTTATCGAATAAAGACTATGAATGAGTTTGTACGCTTTATAGTAGCAAAGTTAAATAGAACAAATCCCTCAAAATGCTCAGAAATAGTTGAATCACAAACAATTTTTATTAAAAGAGTACTGCAGGTTGTAGAGGTGCTTCACAATAAAGAGGCAGCCCTTTTAGCTAAAAAAAGTATAGATATTTTACAAACACAACCAACAGCTACTCAAATAGATCAATATAGACAGTTGTGGGTAAATTTTATAACAACTTATGATGATACATTTTTGCAAAAATTAAAGCAGGTTGGAGATGTTAATGCTGAAGATCTTGCAGAAACAATTTTAAATTTAGATTTTTCAAATCTTTCTATGTGTACTCATTCAAATAATGCAGATTTATCGAAAATATCTGCTCTTTTAGTTGCTTCACTTGTTCCTTCCATAGCTTCGAGTGTTAATGAGGATATAGCAAAATTAAGCGACAGAATCAAAAATCAACCGAGTCTTTTAGAAAGCCAAAGTATGGAAAGTGAGATAAGATCAGCTATTTCATTAAGAATAGCCTTAGATAAAGATACTCTTAAAACTATGCTGAAGTCTCTTGATGGTGTATTAGATAAACTCTCATTAAAACTAATAAATATGATAGAGAGGTCGGATAGTTCAAATAGTGAAATTCAAAAGATAAAGGGTGAACTAGAACTTTACAACGAGGCATCTGTTTCAAATTTTAAAATTACACATAAAAAACTTTTTACAATTGCTTGTGCTTTAGAGGAGAGCACTCAGGGTCTTAGCAGTGATTTGAAAACACATAATACTGAAGTGTTGAGTCTCACAGAAAAAGTACATAAGCTTGAGCGTGAGTTAGCTACTGCAAAAGAAGAGTCGAAAGAGGACTTTTTAACAAAGCTTTACAATAAAAGAGCTTTAGATGAGTTTTTGCATATCAAAGAAGCTGAGTATGAGCGTTATGGTCGTAATTTTTCAATAGTTATGTTTGATCTTGATCACTTTAAAGATGTAAATGATAATTATGGACATGATGCAGGGGATGCCGTTCTTGTTGCTTTTGCAAAAATACTTAAAAAAGAGGCTAGAACTGTAGATATAGTAGGAAGATTTGGTGGTGAAGAATTTCTTGCACTATTAAGCGATACAGATACAAAAGGTGGGGTTGTTTTTGCTGAAAAAGTTAGAAAACATGTGCAAAAAGCCCGTTTTATGTATAAGGGCAAAAGAATAAAATTAACAGTAAGTTGCGGAGTAAGTGAAAGAAAAAAACATCCATCATTTCAACATGTTATAAACTCAGCGGATGAGTATCTGTATAAAGCGAAAAAAGATGGAAGAGATCGCGTAGCATACAACTAACAGATGTTAAATAAATTTTTAAAAGCAAAACCACTTTTTTATGAGACTATAGACTATACCCGTATGCCAAGAGTGTATGAGAAGATTAAAACTCATTTTACACATCCAAAAATAATTCATCTCATCGGCACAAATGGTAAAGGGACAACAGGGCGTTTTTTAGCAACAGCACTCAACTCACAAGGCTTTAATGTTGGTCATTATACTTCACCCCATATTTTAGAATTTAATGAACGCATTTGGCTAAACGGTAAAAATATTTCAGATGAAACTCTTGATGAAACTCATAAGTTTTTACAAACAATTTTAACAAAAGAAGATGCGGATACTCTTAGTTATTTTGAATACACAACCTTTCTTGGAATGTTGATATTTAAAGAGTGTGATTACATTGTTTTAGAAGCTGGACTTGGTGGAGAGCATGATGCAACAGCAGTTTTTAAAAAAGAGTTAACGCTTGTTACTCCTATAGACTTTGACCATCAATTATTTTTGGGTTCAACTATACAAGAGATAGCTACAACAAAACTCAATGCTATACAAAATAATGCCATCATCGCTTCTCAAAAATTCACAAAAGTACAAGATATAGCAGAAGCTATGATGCTTGAAAATGATTTGAATATTTATAATACAACTGAACTATTAAATAATGATGATTTTTCAAAGATAGAGCAAATTTCAAATAATTTAGCACTTGTTGAGTATTTACAAAATAACTTACAGCTTAGTATTTGTGCATTAAAGTTTTTAAAGATAAATTATGAGGTTAATGATTTTAATGGTGCTAGACTTTTTGGGCGTTTAAGTCAATATAGTGACAATATTTTACTAGATGTAGGGCATAACCCCTTAGCTGCATCATCTATAGTAGATGCCTTGAAGCCTAATAAATATGTATTGATATATAATAGTTATAAAGATAAAGATTATAAAGAAATATTAGATATTTTAAAGCCGATTATAATTAATGTCGAAATAATAGATATAAATGACAAAAGAATAGAGTCAAAACTCCAACTTCAAAATACTTTAAATAACTTAGAGATAGAATATACAACATTTAAAAAGATAGACCCTGAGCAAAAGTATCTAGTTTTCGGTTCGTTTAGCGTAGTAGAAGAGTTTTTAAAAGGGCATCATGAATAATCATTTTACAGTTACTATTAATGATGACAATGGAGTAAGACAGTTTAATCTTCATCACTTTGTTAAAAGGGCAATTCTTTATGCTGTGATGTTTTTAGGGCTTGTTGCCTTGATTGCTGCAGGCACCATCTATTATCTTAATGATGCAGTAGATAATATAGAAAAAAAACGCCTTGATATGGAAGTGGCATACTCTAAGTTGCATGAAAAGAATGAAAAACTTAACCAAAGTGTAAGAGATACAGAATTTGCCTTAGATGTTAAAAAACAGGAACTTGAGGAGGTCTCTGATTCTTTATCTGAGATAGAGACTCTTATAGGATTAGCTCCAGTTGAAGATATGCCTTTGCAAGAGAGAGTGAGTTTAACAAAACTAAACTCTGAGAGTATGGCGACAATTTTGCAATTTATTCCAAATGGTTCCCCTATTAAATATAATGGGATAACTAGTAAATTTGGCTACAGAACACATCCAACACTCAATAGAAGAGAGTTTCATCGTGGTAGTGATATGCGAGCCAAGATGAAAACAAAAGTGTATGCTACTGCTGATGGTGTGGTAGAATATGCAGGGTTTCACAAAAAAAGTGGTTTTGGAAATTTAATCATACTCCAGCATAACTACGGATTTAAGACTTATTTTGGTCATTTAAATAAAGTTGTGATAAAATCAGGCAAGTATGTAAGAAAAGGTGATCTTATAGCTTATACAGGTAACACAGGGATGAGTAGTGGACCACACCTGCATTATGAAGTTCGTTTTATTGGACGGGCATTAAATCCGTTTTGGTTTATTAAGTGGACGGTACAAAATTATAAAGAGATATTTGAAAAGGAGAAAAAAATACCATGGCAATCTTTAATAACGGCGATAGCGCACATCAAGGTAACAAACCCGACACAAACACTACCATCATCACCGCTGGCTCAGCAATCAAAGGGGAAATGAAGCTCTCTTGCAATCTATATGTAGATGGTGAATTTGAAGGTGTAATTGACTCTAAAAAAGAGGTAAATATAGGTAAAAGTGGACACATAAAGGGTGATATTATTACTCAAAGATTAGTTGTTCAAGGGTTCATTGAGGGGACTGTAAACGCACAAAGAGTTGAGATTAAAGCGAGTGGAAAAGTGAGTGGAACTATAGAATCTGCAGAGCTTATAATTGAGGCTAAAGGTGTGTTTGAGGGGAGTAGTGTAGTGAAAAACTCACAAACAGAAGTTACTAAAAAACAGATTAATAAGTCATAAGGTAAGCAATGAATATAACAAGTTATGAGCTTTTTAAAAGTGAAACACTTCAAACAATAGTTGACGCCATTCATGCTGAGTTACAAACAAGGAATGAATCCCCTTTTTGGGGTGATAAAGTTGTTCCTTTTGCAACAGCGATACTGAGCGTACTTGTACCTTTAAGAGATGCTAATATGCTTTTTACTCCAGAGGGTGCAAGTGCTGATACTTTAACTCCAGAGCTTTTTTTAGATTGGAGTGATTTTCTAAGTTTAAAAACACTCGCTTTTACTATACAAAAATCAAATAATGCTGGAAAATTACTCAGAACAAGACTCGATGATGTAAAATGTGAAAAATATGAAGAGATCGATTTAAAACTGCTTGGTGATTATCTTGCACAATATACAGTAAATCTTGAGAGCGAATCACTAGATTTTCCTATTGCACATTATAACCTACATCAGGGTGTTAGCAATGTTATCAAATCATTACTTTAGTATATAATTAGATACAAAGCACCCCAAAGTAAAAATATCAAAAACCCTAAGACACTAAAGGTGATAACGAGTCTTAGGCTAAAGAAAAATAGAAATTTTATAAATGAGGGCACTATTTATACGGTGTAATAGGGAGTTGTTTCGCTCTTACTATGTTCATACCACCTTGCAGGTTTATGATTTTGTATCCATACTGATCCGATAAGTATTTAGCAATTGTCGTTGTTCTACTACCAGAGCGGCATATAAGTGCAAATGGCTTAGTTGTATCAACTTTGGAATGTAATTCTTTTAAAAATCCCTCTAGGTCGTATCCACCACGCTCATTGAAAAACATAATTGGGATAGCTCCTTTTAAAAGCCCAGTTTCTCTCCACTCTCTCGGTGTCCTGATGTCGATGATAGGGGTATTTGAGTTTAGTATTCCCATCGATGGACTTTCATTTGTAACGCTTGCAAATAGTGAGCTTGCCAAAAAGATACAGGTTAATAATATTTTGTTCAATGTTTTCTCCAAAATTAAGTGTATAATTATAGCTATAAAAAATTAAAATAGGTATAAAATGGCAGCATCAAATAAAGCTATAGAAAATTCAACGAGACTTCGTTATATAAGAGCCTTAGAGAGGTTCCACAAGAGTATGATATCGTACTTACTTAACACTCCCGAGTTAACAAAAAAAGGGTATATAAAGAAGTGTGACAATGCTTTAAAACTTTTAAGCAGAGTTGAAGAGATTGCACTTTATAAGGGTGAATTACAAGATTTACAAAAACTTGTTCAAAAAATGATTAGATTAAAAGATTCTGATAAAGATGCAGAAGATATAAAAAGTGATTTATTGTATAGTTCAAATCAGCTAGATAAAAATAAAAATTCCAGACGATATAAAAAAGATAAACACTCTAATGATATGTATAAGGATTGGGAGTAGTTGTTACTTTTTAGAGGTGCCCTAAAACAGATCGGCATGGCCAAAAAATATCTCGTGATTATCATTTTTTCGTAAATTTTCTAAAATTGCTTTAGCTTTTAATTTTGTTTCTTTATCAAAATAGATAAGCATATTTCTTGAAAAAATAAAATCAAATTTTCCAAGTTGCCTTAGTGAATCATCAAAAATATTAAATTGCTTAAAGCTAACAAGTGCTTTAATCTTATTATTCAAGATATATTTATTATCAGTTTGTGTAAAATACTTCATTATTATGCTCTGTGAAAGGTTCCTTACATTACGCTCTTTATAAACAGCCTTATGAGCTTTACTAAGAGCATCTAAATTGATGTCTATCCCTACAATGCTAAAACTGCTGGAATTTACGCCAGCTTCAAGTAAGGCTATTGCAATACTGTACGGTTCTTCTCCTGTCGCAGATGGTGCACACAGTATGCGAACACTCGAGTGTGATGCCTTGATGAGTTTGACTAAGTTTTCAATCTGCTTAAATTCACGATAAAAAAATGTTTCATTCGTTGTGAGTTCATCTGTAAGCTCTTGTTTTATCTTTTTGTCACTGTGTATTAGTTGGAGTAATTTTGTAAAAGATTCTATCTCTCTTTGCCTACAAAATGTCATAAGTTTATTTCTCAGTATAGAAGTTTGAGCGTCAAATGAAACTCCTGTTTCATTTTTGAAATATGTGGCTACTGGTGTAACATCTTTAAAATCTTCTTCTCGAATCACTTTTTTTTCTGTTTCGACTCGTTTTTCTGTTTCGACTCGTTTTTCTGTTTTCTTGAAAAAATTAAACATTAGCTACAAAACTCCTGAATTGTCTTGATTATGGTGTCTGTATCAAGGATTTCAATATTGGGAACACTCTCTCTAGCATGACTAGGCATCCCATCAACTACAGCACTAGAGGCTTTTTGTGTAAGGCACCTCGCACCTTTTATGCTAAGATCTTTGCACGCACTCACCCCATCATCTCCAATCCCTGTTAATATTATACTGAGTATTTTAATCTCTTGTGTAAATGGTATGAAGGAGTTAAATACAAGATTGATATCGGGGTTAAATGCATCTTCAGGTGAATTTTCTTGAGTAAATTCTAGAATATTGTCTTTTAATAGTACACCTGCATGACCACAACAAAGATAAATATTACCAGATTCAAAAAACTGACCATTATGTACCAAACCAATAGTATTTAAGCTGTGTCCCTGTAAGCGTTTAGCAAAGCTTTGGATAAACCCCCTCGCCATATGTTGAGCTATTATAAAGCTGACATCATTGAGCTGTGGTAGTGCAGTTATAATTTTTTGAATTATACCGGGACCTCCTGTGGAGGCACCAATGAGTACAACTTTTCTAGGTACGGAAGATTTCAAGTTTTGTATGCAGATCGTCTGTCATGGAATTGAGGTGATCTGCAGCAGCTGCAATCTCCTCAACATTTCTTGCATTTTGTGAGGATATTTCATTGATTTTTGAGACATCTTCTACAATCTCTTCAACATTATGTCCTGTTCTTTCAAAATCATGAACAGTTTTATCACTTGCTTCTACAGCTAGATTTACAATATCTACACTCGAATTTATTTTTGTTTCAACTTCTGCAGCCATATCTGCTAATTTTTGAATATCTTCTGAATTGGCTCCCATTTGTCCACTAACATCCACTATAGACTGTACTATGACATTGATGGTTGCATTAATCTCTGTAAGTGTTTTTTGAGTTCTCTCTGCAAGTTTTCTCACTTCATCAGCAACAACAGCGAAACCTCGACCATGCTCACCAGCTCTAGCTGCTTCGATAGCAGCATTAAGTGCAAGGAGGTTTGTTTGGTCTGCAATATCTGAGATAACCTCAAGAATAGTTTTTACTTCATCTGCATCATGTGAGAGAGTACTCATTCTTTGGGCTAAGTCAACCTCTAGTTCAGCACTATGTTGCACCTGTGATGTAAGGGCGATAATGTCCGTTCTGGCTTCATTCAGATTCTCGTTTGCTCGTACTATTTCATGTTTAGATTCTTGTGCATCTTCAATAGCTGAAATGATTTCGTTTTTTATCTCTACTGCTTTTTGGGTTGCATCGTTAACAATAACAACTGACTTTTCAACATTGGTACCCACACTTAAGGAAGTAGTAGAGAGTTCATGAGAGATAGAAGCATTCTCAGCAGAGCTATTTTTAGAACTCTCTATCACCTCTCTTAAAGAGCTTGTAAGTCCATTTAAATCTCTTGAAATCATACCCATCTCATCATTTGCATTGTTTTGGAGTTGAATACTTAAATCTTTATTTTCAGAGATATAATTGATATGTTTTTGAAGTTTATGAATTGCACTTTTAAATTGTGTTGCGATTAAAAAGCCTATGATATTAACAAGTATAAAAACAAGTATAGAGATTGTTATGATTGTATTTGTAACACTATGTTCATCCTCTTTAGCCTGTTGCGTTGAAGCTTCAAGAAGAAAAGTCAAACTGCGAGCCGAGATTGATATCTCTTGATCCATCTCATGTATAAGATGTGAAACTTGACTTTTATATTTGTTGATTTTCTCATGAGAAGTGCTATGCATATCATTTTCAAGCTCTGCTAAGAGTCGCTCAAACTCTTTTTGTTGCTCATATACATTCACTAAGATAGTATTTATTTTTTGGTATTCATTTTTTATCTCACTTCGATGTGATTGTTGTATCGCTGCATCAACGAGAGCTGTTGCTTTGTCACACTTCTCATTGGTACCATCTTCTATCTCTTTTATCTCTTCTTTTAGTTTTTTGAGAATTTTACTGTCGTTTTCTTTGTATGCAAGAATCATCTCGTATAAAATCACCTCTTCAGCTAATATATCTTTTTCTATAGCCATCATAAGAGTATTTATAGGCACTTGATAATCCGCTATCTCATCTATCTCACTTCCAATAGAGTTCACACCATTGTATGTCATCAAGCTCTGAGCTAATACTATAGTGATAATAAGTGCAAAAGCAAGTTGTATTTTTGTAACTAATTTCATAAAAAACCTTTTTTGTGTTTTAACCTAACACAATTATATCACTTTTATTGTGTTTTTTACTTAAATTATTTTGTCATTTTTGTGTCACATGCTTATGCGTGGTGCTTTAATAGCAAAATATTTTAAGTTATTGCTAATTTATTATATACATAAACTGAGATAATAGTATGATTATTATAACTAATGAGAAAGGGAAAACATGACTTGTAAATACCCAAGGGTTTATTCCAAAAAACTTTTGATTGAAGCCTCTGATTCCTAGCCATGAAGCTAAAAATGCTTTTATACTTAACATGATTTGAAAGCTACTCATACCATCTTCACCTATCTCACCAAAGATTTGCGTAATCATATACAAACCACTAGCGACAGCTACTAAAAGAGCATAAGGTACAACTTTACGGACATGCATCATAATCGCTTCACGAGCTTTTTTATGCTCATCTTCATTAAGAGTTTGTGTCATTTTTGATAAAAATAGATTATCAACAAATAAAAAACCACCATAAATAAAAACAGCGAAAATGTGAATGGTATGTATCATTGCGTAAAAAATAGTAAATCCTTTCGAGAATTTTAGCATAAATAAGATTGTGTTACAATACACCAAAGCGATTTTAAAAGGATTTTTTAATGTCATCAAACACTATAAAAGAAGTGTGTTCAAGTTTGGTATCTTCAGAAGACTTAAGAGTAAGTGATGAGCTTTTTAAAGATGTTATGAAAGAAAAAATTGTAACTGAAATAACGATTGACTTAAAACATTCATCTATAAATATATACGCTACTTCTCAGCTATACTTGTCTTCAATCATTCCAATTTTACATGATTTTGGTTTTAATATAATCGATGAGGTTTCATATAAGATACAAAAAAATAAAAAATATATTTATATAAATAGGTTTAATCTCAAGCTTGATGATATGCAAAAAATCACGAAAGCTAAGTGTAATATTGAGAAAGTGATTTCTGATTCGCTCAATGGTATCATCTTATCAAGATGCAAATTATTCGCACTTGTGTATAATGAAAATTTGTCTATACGGGAAGTGATGCTTCTAAGAGCATTTATCGAGTATATTGATCAGTCCGTAATAGCTGTAAATCAGGGTTCTATTTTGCATACAATCACAGAGTATTCAAATATTTCTAAACTCTTTGTTGCGTATTTCTTTGCAAAATTTGATCCAACACTCACTAAGCGCGAAAAGCTAATGAAAGAGTTAGAAAGAACAATAGAAGAAAAAATTAAAGATGTCCCAAACATCATGGATGATAAAATTTTAAAACTTACCTATGCTCTTATTCAAAACCTTTTGAGAACGAACTATTTTTTAAAGCATGCCGCTATATCATTTAAGATAGACACTGCATCTTATTCTGAAAATTTACGAGGTCTGCAACCAAATATAGAGTCTTTTGTGTATCATCCTGATTTTAGTGGATTACATCTCAGGATGAGTAAGATTAGTCGTGGTGGACTTAGATGGAGCGAGAGAGATGAAGATTATCGTCAAGAGATAAAATCACTTATGATTACCCAAGAGGGAAAAAATTCTATCATTATTCCTGATGGTGCAAAGGGTGGATTTGTTATCCATAAAGATAAGTCAGAAATTACTAAAGAGGTTTTTGAGTGTGTTTATAGGAAGTTTATACATAATCTACTTGATTTAGTTGATAATATGGTAGATGAAAAAGTTGTAAGAGATGAAAATATTATCGCTTATGATGGGGATGATACCTATTTTGTAGTCGCTGCTGATAAAGGGACAGCTTCTATGAGTGATGTGGCAAACTCTATATCAAAGCAAAGAGGTTACTGGCTAGGGGATGCTTTTGCGAGTGGCGGGAGTAATGGTTTTGGACATAAAGAGTTAGGGATAACGGCTCGTGGTGCATTGGTTTCATCGGAGAGATTTTTTATCGAAAAAGGGATAGATATCCAAAAAGAGTCTATTTCAATTGTTGGGATAGGAAGTATGAAAGGGGATGTGTTTGGAAATGGACTTTTGTATTCCAAACAGTTTAAACTTTTAGCTGCAATTTCACATAAAGAGATATTTATAGATCCAACTCCTGATGTAGAAAAAAGTTATGAAGAGAGAGAGCGTTTATTTAGTGCAAAAGATGGCAGTTGGAGCGCATATAAAAAAGAGCTTATCTCTAATGGTGGTGGAGTATTTTTTCGTTCAACAAAAAGCATAGAGTTAACTCCAGAGATAAAAAAGATGGTTGGCACATCAAAGAAAGCTTTGAGTGGTGAGGAGTTAGCTAAAAAACTACTCATGATGAAGGTAGATATGCTCTTTAACGGAGGTGTTGGAACCTATGTGAAAAGTATAGATGAGAGTAGCTTAGACTTGGGGGATAAGCAAAATGAAGCAGTAAGACTCGATGCTCATGAGGTTCATGCAAAGGTTGTTTGTGAGGGTGGTAATTTAGGCTTTACTCAGAGAGCTCGAATAGAGTATGCAAAGAATGGTGGAGAGATAAATATAGATGGTATAGATAATGCCGCTGGAGTAAACACATCTGACCATGAAGTGAATCTCAAAATACTCCTAAGTATTATAAAATCAAAAAATCTTTTGGATGAAGAGGGTGTTGATGCAACGCTTAAAAATTTAACTCAACAGGTTGTAAACTTAGTTCTTTGGAACAACTACCATCAAGCTTTAACAATTTCAAGGGATGCTCATTTAAGTAGGAAATATCAAGAGGACTTCTTATCAGTTATAGAGGTGCTTGAAAATACTCTAAATAGTTTTAGTAGAAAAGATTTTTATATTCCAAAAAATGAAAATATCAATGAAGTTTTGTGTCCTAGGGGCTCAATTGTACGACCAGTTCTTAGTTCTTTAGTTTCTTATTCTAAAATTTTTCTAAAAAATTTACTTTTGGAATCTAATTTAATTGATGAAACTTTTGCACAGCAGTATCTCTTTAAATATTTTCCAAAATCTTTTGTTGGTGCATATGAGCATGAGATATCTCACCATCCACTCCGTCGTGAAATTATAGCGACTGTGATAGCAGATATAATTATTAATCTTCAAGGGAGTACATTTATAGCTACCTATAGAGAAAAACAAAAAGAACGATTTTTATTAAAAATAAAATCATACCTTATCACAAATGAACTTTTTGGCGCGAATGATATCCGATATGAAATATACAGAAATGATTTCAAAATGGATATTAAAAAACAATATAAATTTTTAGACGAGATAGAGAGAACTCTTATCTTTAGTACAAGATGGATGTTGAAGTATATTGATAAACATAAAGTTGATGTAAATCACATACTTGATTATAAAGGTAGTTTGTTTGAAATTATAGGAAAGATTAAGCAAGATGATGTTCTCGATATAGTTGAAGATAATGAAAAATTTAATCTCTTTTTCTCTGCAATTGAGTATTTGAGGTTTGCCGTTGCAGCCATTATGGTGAAAGAGACATCCTCCCATTCATTTGAAAATGTTGCACTACTCTTTTACCTTGTAGTGAGTGAATTTAAAATACTTGAGATGATAACATCACTTGATTCTATTGAGATAACAACAGATGATGAAAAGATACTTCGCCATCAGATACTTCATTTTATAGAATATATTGTTGTTCACTATACAGAGAAGATCCTTAGTTTTAAAAGAATTAATGAAAGCCCAAAAGTTGCATTTGATAATTATATAGAGAATGAGAGTGAGGCATTTGAACTTATTAAGGAGCAAATTGATAAATTTATGTCCACAGAGGTAAAAGATATAAAAGAGGTGAGTATTACTGTTAATCAGATAATGACCTCCATTATTTAATTAAGGAGTTAATATCAAGGTAGTTTCAGTAATTTGTGATAAAATCATCACTAATTAAATTTATATACAATAGAGGCATTGATGGAACAAACACAAGCTAGAGTAAATATTTATGCACTATTATCCCGTATCTTACTTCAAGAACTGGAGTTAGATACATTAAAGATGATAAAAAGAGATGGGATTGTTTTAGATTTTTTTCCTACATTAAAAGAGTGGAAGCCTCTTGTTGAGATGGAGGAGAAAAAGCTTTTAGAGGAGTATCTGAATCCAGATTTTGTAAATCTTTCTATTTTACATCTCATCCCATATGAAACTTTTTACACACGCCAAGATCAGAAAGTGGAGACTGGCGGTGCAAATCCTGTTACTGATATGTACAGTGCTTATGACTTTATGGTTGATTTTGAAGCTGCTCGTACTGTCTCAGCTGACCATATTGGTATAGAGTTTGAGTTTATGCATCACTTAGCAAGTGCTGAATTAAAAGCTTTTGAGAGTGGTGATACTAAAGCTGTCGGTGAATTACAAGAGGTACAGCATCAATTTTTAAATAAACATCTACTTCAATGGGCTCCAATCTATTTGATAAATATGAAGTTTGAAGCAAGAACTCCACTTTATTATGATGCTGCAGAGATGGCGTTAGAGTTTATACTAAGTGATAATGAGTATTTAGTTAAAAAGTTATGATACATTTACATGCGGGTGTTTGTGTTCGTTCTTTGAGTAAAGATAGCGAGTGCAATAGATGTGAGCTTATCTGTCCAACAGGAGCTATTATCGTAGCAGATAATCCACTTCCAAGTATCAATTTTTCTGCTTGCGTTGGATGTGGAGCTTGTGATGCTGTGTGTCCAAATGAAGCTTTGAAATTAGATGATTTCAATCCAACTGATTTTTTCTTTGATTTTGTTGAAGATGAAGATAACCTTATAAGTTGTAAAAAAAATGTTCCATGTATCGCAGCTTTAAGTGTTGAGCATCTGATATCTGTGAGTGTTCTCAAAAAGACAATTGTTTTGGATATGGGGCATTGTGATGGATGTGAGATTGCACATAAGTGTAAGCCTCAAATACTTGAAAATTATGAAGAGGCTACCTATCTCTTAGAGGCTATGGAAAATGAAGCGGTCATAAAGCTAGAAAATATCTGTTTTACTAAAGAAGAGGAAAAAGAGAGCACTAGAAGAGATTTTCTTCGCAATATAAACTTAAATACAGTGGCAAAAACAAAGCATAGTTTTGAGCTTGAAGTGAAAAAAGCTAGTGATGAATTAGTCGAGCATACACTTCAAAAAACTGATATTGCACTTTTAAGACAAAAGAAGATACCTGAGAAAAGAAAGATATTTTTTACAGCTATAAAGAGGGTAGAGAAGCCGTCTCAGTATCATATAGTGGATGCTACAGAGGTATCGTTTACCTCTGCTAAACTTATGGATATGGAATCTTGTACAGCGTGTCAGATGTGTTATAGGGTTTGCCCTACAGGAGCTTTAAGCTCAGATATTAAAAATTCAAAGATAGATTTTGATCCATTTTTATGTATAAAATGCAATATTTGTCATGATGTGTGCGAGTCAAATGCAATTACACTCTCACCTTCATATAATGTTCAAGAGTTTTTTGAGCCTAAGGTGCAAAATTTAATCTCTTTTAGAGTAGTGCGGTGTGATGAGTGTAATGTTGTTTTTAGCACAAACAACAATGATACGCTTTGTTATAGATGTAAGGCAGAAGATGAAGAAGCGAGGGAACTTTGGGGGATAATAGATGATGTCTAAGGGGAGATTTATACTATGATGAACGATGCAAATGAGATATCTCATCACACAAAATTGTATGGCTTTATTGGTGAAGAGGCGGGGCAAAGTAGTTTTTGTGCAACTCTAAATCGTAAATTTAAAGCCAATAATAAAGATGCGATGATGATACCGATGAATGTCAGAGAGGATGATTTTTTCTTTACTGCTTCAAATATGAAAAAATCACATCTCAATGGTGCTGTAATCTCATATGAGTATGTTGAGAAGGTTGTTGAGATTTTAGATGAAAGCCCCGAACTTGTAAGGCGTTCTGGGATGTGTGATATTCTTATTCGAGATGGAGAAAAACTTGTTGGAGATGTTTTTTTTATTAGAGTTTTAACAGCGTTTTTAAAAGATAATTTAGTATCAAATATTGCATTAATCGGAGTGAGTCCATATGCCAAGGTATTGAGCTTTTTTTCATGTGGTTTTAATATAAGCTATTTTAATGATGATTTAGAAGCGTTAATGCATCTCACACAAGAAACAGATGTTTTGGATGCAGATATCAATAGAATAGCAACAGGTATGAGTATAGATTTTTCTCAATTTGATGCTGTTTTAGATTTTTCAAATTTACTAAACCTAGATATGATAGAAAAGTTTGCAAAGATAAATATTGATATGAAACATAAAAAACAGTTCTCATCACTTAAAAATAGAGCGAATGAGCTTGGTGCTAATTGTAGAGGATTTGATGATTTATTAGAGGAATATTCTCAAGGAGCATATAATTTCTTTGAGAAAAAAGGAGATCTAAAAGATGATAAATCAGCTATGAAATTTTAAAAAATAAAAATAAAATAAAATTGAGGAAGATGAAGATATGAACCAACATGATTTAAGTGATTTAAGAGCAGAGTTTGATAAGTTTGTAAAAGATAAATGTTCGCTAGAGCCAGATGAAAAGCAGATGCAAAATCCAGATGTTGGAGATAAAGAGGATGAGGAACCAGTACCTCAGTTTGTAGATGCCCTAACTTCAAGACTTTTAGCACCTGCTTACAGCGGAGTATATCTTTCTCGTCTGGATATTAAAAGAATAGCAGAAGCTATAGATGAATCGATTCCAATTAAAGAACGAGTGAAGATGGTGAGAGCTTTGTTTAGGCATACAACCAAAAAAGAGTATTTGCGTAAAGCATTTTCTGAAATAGACAAACATATCAATGGTCGCATAGTAATATATCAGGAGTTGAGCGAGGCTTTTCCAGCATCAAAAGCAATTTTTGATGAACATACCAAAAAAGCAAAAAAGACTATGAAAATGTTTAGCACTATCATAGAAGATTTTGAAGAGATAGAGCCAACAAGTGACCCTATGTTTGTTTAGAGCTTAGGCTCTATATAGGCATCTATAGATTGGTTTATTTTACTGAGTTCTTTTGCATAAAGTTCTATATACGAGGAGATAAGGTCAAATTTTTTATATACTAGCCTTTGAAGAATCTCTGTTGTTAGTTTATGCAAATCATCAGCACCTATAGCACCAGAGAGCCCTCTGATATCAACACAAAACATTCTTAATTGCTCATATCTAAAATCTCTCACTAAATTTTCAAACACTTGAGCACTTTCACCATAGGCATCTTTAAACTCGATAAGTATCTCTTTGTAAAATATCTCATTTGAGCTTGATTGAGCAAGACCATTAAATATATTTAAGCCATCAAGTGATTGCAAATCTTTTTCTTCCCGTTTTTTTGATCGTCTATCTTGTAATCGTTTTTTTATATATATGGCAAAAACTGTAAAGAGTTTCTCTTTTTTGAGCGGTTTTCCAAGGTACCCATTCATTCCAAAACTAAACATTTTATCTATTTCCGATTTAGAAGCTAATGCACTCAATGCAATAATAGGAATAGAGTTGAATTTATCTTCTTTTCTAATCATTTGTGTTGCAGTATAGCCATCCATGATAGGCATATTTATATCCATAAATATAATATCAAAATGATTTTCTCTATGTAGGATATCAAGAGCTTCTTTGCCGTCGTTAGCAATAGTTACATCTATAGCAGATTTGCTCAGTACCCCCATTACAACTTTTTGATTAATAGAGTTGTCTTCAACTAAAAGTATCTTTGTTCCTCTAAATTCTGCAAATGTATTTAGATCAATATTTGGAGTGTCTTGAAAGCCCCCTCTATGTACTACAGGAGTTTTGGTATCAATAATAACTTCTTTATTGGAAATTGTTTTTTGCGATTTGTGTGCATACAGTTTTTCTATAGATTGAAAGAGGTCTCTTCTTGTTAGTGGTTTGCTTAGTTCTGTATGTGCTATTTTGGAGTTTGGATATTTTTTTGGTATTGTAAAAAGATTCGTTAGTGAAATTATTTTACTCTTGCTTTTTTGTAATGCCTCAAGTATATTTTTTGTAAATAGTTTTTCATCAATAACTACCATGTCAAACTCAGAAAAATTTGGAGTATGTAATAAAAAATCTTTTTTAGAGAGTATTTGAGCTTTATGATGTAGCTCAATAAACATATTTTTTAGTGTGGTTGCTGATTTGCTAGAGGAGTCAACAATTAAGATTTTCTTACTCTCTTGTATAGCTTTATTGTGTTTTGTTTGTGTATCACATCTAAAAGGGATGTTACAAACAAACTCTAAAAAGCCGTCTTTATTATTTTTGGCTATAAGATTACCACCCATAAGAGATGATAACTCTTTTGCGATAAATAAACCTAGACTATCATAGGTGCCAGTTGCTTCGTTGTAGTTTGAATTAAATATTGTTTCGTCATTTATATCTATTTTTACACCACTTTCAATTGTAAAGTATAAGTTTTCTGCTGTGTCTAAAATAGTGTTTTTGGATATTTTCACCTCTATCTCTTTAGTATTGTTTTCGATACAAAAAAGAAGGATATTTACAAGAACTTTACTTATGTTTAAGGTGTCTCCTATTAGGTTTTCTGCAATATTGCTTTTAATATTATATATGAGTTCCAATTCCCTCTCTTTTGTATTTGCTTTTAGTGTTCCTGTAACATCATTGAGAAGGTTTGAAAGTTTTAGATTTGCATTTACAATTTCGATTTTTTTCGATTTTATTCGTAGGAACTCAATGAGATTTGTTGTGATAGCTAGAAGTTTCTTTTCAGAACTTACAACCTTAGAAAGCTCTTGATTTATAGCTTCCTCTTTTTCTTTGTGTACCAGTTTTTGAGCAGTATCAACAGTTTCTTGAGCAATGTTTTGTATATGCTCACCCATATTTGAGAGTATTTGACTTTGTGTTTGGTTCATTCTTGCGAGATTATCTTCTGTGTCTTTAGTCTTTTTTTTAAATCTTTCAAGTTGATTTGAAGATAAAAAAAGTATGAGAAGTCCAATTGCTCCTAAACTAAACAGAGCTATCCAGAGTGCAAAACCCTCATCTATTTGAATATTATTGGTGGTTTCCCCTAATAGGGGCACATTTGCAAGAAGAAAGTACAGTAGATATAAAAGTGTTTTTTTCATAATGTTTCTTTTTGATTAGAATAATAGGTTTAAATTATACTTAGATTAACTTAGTAAAAACAAAAATATAAAAGTATTTACAAATCAGAGTTGCAGAGTATATAGCGATTTTTACCCTCTATCTTTACTTTGTAAAGCACCTTATTAGCATCTTGGAGTGCATGGGAAAATGTGGTATATTTATTTGGATAGGTATCTACAAGCCCAATAGCAACAGTAATATTATGCTCAGTGCTGGTGTTATGTGCAACTTCATAGAGTATCTCTTTGAAATTTTTTTTGAACCTACTTCAATCCCCTAAAAAATGTTTAAATATAAAATCCCTTGCCATAGAGCAGCACTTGTTATGCCAGCAGCAAATCCTGCAATGATGTCATCACCCATAACACCAATGCCACCTCTAGCTTCACGGTCAATTCTACCAATGATAGATGGTTTGGCAATATCAAAGTATCTAAAAAGCACAAATGATAATATTGATTGTATTATAAAACCATTGCTAAAGTCTGAAACCTCATGAAGAGATATACTTACAGCTGGGGCAACACTCAGTGCAAACCACATCCCTGCAAGCTCATCTATAACAATGCGTTTGTCATCATGAATGCCTGTTTCTTCTTCATACTTATTGATAGATTTAATTGCAATAATACTAATGAGGACGGTTGCCAAAAATAAAGTCTGCGCATCTAAATATATAAGAATTAACATCCCTAGAGGCAAAGCAACTAAAGTTCCGATAGTTCCAGGTGCTTTTGGAGCTAGTCCGCTATACCCTAAAGTTATAAAAAACCAATTCATTGTAATCCTAAGTAAGTGATGTTGTTTGGTAGAGTTTCATTAACTCTAAATAAAAATCTTTTTCAGTATGCTCTTCTAAAAGTCCTGCAACAGGGAGAATATCATAGTACAACTTTTCAAGATTTTTAAATCTATTTGGAAATATTTTACTCAGTAAAAAGGCACTTATCTCTTTTCTTATAAGAACTGCTGGGGGCAGTAGTCCAATCTCAAGCAGTTCTAGTATAGAATCAGCATGATAAGAGATTTGATGATGTTGCCCATGGGGACAAGTGTTTTTGCTTACAAGCGTTGTGCATCTATTACAGTAAACATATTCACTAGCTATTTGAATCTCTATATCTATCCCTATAACTTTATCAATTATAGATTTATTTGAATTGCAGTCGTAAAACATCCCTAGTCCAGCGTGATTTCTTCCTACTGTGAGTCTATCACATCCATAGTTTTTCGCAACTATAGAATCAATAATAATCTCATTGTACCCTGCAAAAATATAGCTGTTCTCAAGAGGCACTACAATTGTAGAGTTTTTTGGCAAGAAGTTATTTATAAAATATTCTAAAGCTTCTTTTCTAATCTCATAGTTGAGGGTTGAGTTGTCATATGGTTTTAGTAAAAATATCACTAGTAAGTCTGTAGTTTCTAGTGTTTGGCGTATAAGACGCTCATGTGCACGATGGAGCGGGTTAGCTGCCATAAAGAGTGAGGTGGTATGTTTAGCTTGAATAGTTTTTTTTGCTAGTGTTATTTTTTTTTGATTGTTATTTTTGGAGCCATTAACAAGTTGGTATTTGCCACTTAATGCCCAGTTTCCAAGTCTTTTTATGGTAGCCATTACTCCAGGATGCGTTAAGTCATCTGTGCCATAAATATGCTTTGTTCTCTCACTTGGATCGATTTGAAAAGTTTCATCAACCTGTAGAGTTGCGAAAACTTCCCCCTCGCATAGGATATCTATCTCTTCATTTTTTTTTAGTGATTGAATTGTCTCTTCATTTTTTTTGCCTGATGGAGCTAAAATAAAAGGGAAAGGAAATGTTTTTCCATTAATAAGACCAGTTTTTAAAACTTTTTGACTCTCCTTTTCACCCATCAAGCCAGTTAAAGGATGTAGTAAACCATCTTTTAGTAGTTCTAGTGCTGAAGCAGCCTCTTTATCAACAAGAAGAGTTTTATTTTTTCTTGACAATGTCATATTTTTTTCTTTTTTCCCACAAACTTTTTCGGCTTATTCCTAGTTTTTTAGAGAGTTCAGTATCTGGAAATTTATTTTGGTAGTTGAGAACTATAAACTTAACATAATCTTCTATAGGCAAGATATCTCCTTGGTCAAAGACATTGTTTTCACTTTTTATCTCTAAAACCGTATAGTCAGTATCTTCCACTTTTTCACTGCTTGCTACTATAGCTTGTTTATCTGCAATTTTTTCATAAAAAGCTTTACGATCACTTTTTTTGATAGTTTGAAAATCTATAATATATATTATGCAATTTTGAGGTAGTGAATCTATCTCGCTCATCGCCTTAGGATTTGTAAGTGTTACAAAATGGATAGGCAGGTTGTTTTTGTTAGCATGAGCAAAGGCAAAAGCATCAGCATGCTTTTGAAAACTTGTAGATATAAAGATAGGAAGTTCTATTGTGTCGTGATTGTGTCCAGATTCGAGAGTTGAAAATGTATGTGCTAAATATTTTTCATATGCTTCATTTCTTTTTTTGAGTTTTTCATAGTCTTGATAATGGTCTATTTTTCTGATAAGTTCTTCAATCATAAATGGTTTGAGTATATAATCCTTCGCCCCAGCACTAAGAGGTTTAGATACTGTATCGTTGCTTATATAAGAAACCATAAGTATAATAATAGATTTTTTAAAGGTTTCTATTACTGGACTGAAGTCTTGACCATTAATGTTTGTAGATAGTAAAACTACATCATAGTTTGTGCTTTTAATAGCATCTTTTGTAGATGTACACATTTCACATATGTGACCTAATTCACCTAGTTTTGTCGCGATACTTTGTGCTAAGTAGATTTCGTTTTCTATAATTAGTATTTTCAAGTTTCTGTCCAATCGTAATATTTTAAATTTGCATTTGCAATAACTCCAACACCTTCTCCTCGACCTATAAAACCGAGTTTTTCAGTAGTTGTTGCTTTTATGTTTACTCTTGAGTTCTCAAGATTGAGAATTTTACTAAGAGTTTGTCTCATTAGTGGTTTGTATTTGGCAATTCTTGGTTTTTGTGCTGCTATAGTTATATCAACATTTACAATGATAAAGCCAAAATTATGTATCTTTGTAACAACCTTTTTTAGAAGTTCTTTGGAATCAATCCCTTTGTAGCTGTCATCATTGTCTGGGAACATCATCCCAATATCACCCATGCCAGATGCACCTAGTAAAGCATCAATAAGCGCATGAATAGCCACATCTCCGTCGCTATGTGCTAAAAAACCATAATCTGATTTAATCTTTACCCCGCCAAGAACCATCTCTCCTTTGTTATCAAAAGCATGCACATCAAATCCATTTCCGCTTAGAATATCTTTCGATGGAGCATCTAAGCAAGGAATCTGCTTAAGGTCTTGTATAAAGGTGATTTTATGAGCATTTTCATCACCGAGGATAAACTCTCTGTTGCCACCATTTGCAACAATAGCACTACTCTCATCAGTAAACTCTTTTTGTGTATCGAGTGCATTTTTTAACACTATAGTCTTTGAGAGTTGTGGAGTTTGAACCCTTTTTACCTTATCTCTATCTATCGTTTTATTTTCAAAAACTATGGTATCACTAACTTTTAAATAGGGAACTATTGAGTCAGCTTTTCCTTTTTTAGAGATAATAGTGTGTAGAAACTTCTCACTTATGCAAGAGCGCGCTATGTCGCTTATGAGTACATATTCGCTATTGACAGCCACTAAAGCATTCTTTAGAGACTCTTGACGAGTGCTTCCCCCCTCTATAAAAGTGTAACTGGCATAGTTTTTCATAAACTCTATCTCATCACTTGAGGATGTGATGATGATTTTGTTAAAAAGTTTTGTTTTTTCTAGCTTGTCTGCTACAAATTGCCACAGTGGCTTGTGATCAATGCGAAGCCATTGTTTCTTTACATCAAGCTCAAAGCGACTAGAACTACCAGCAGCAAGCAAAATCAGCGTTAAATCAGACAATAATACTCCTACTAGATTAAAGTGTTACGAAATTATACATATACAAACCTTGTATTAATCTTGTTTTATTGTTTAGTTCTTTAAATTTTTAATAATTTCAATAAAATATCTCCATCAAGTTTTTGACTTAATGGTACTTTAATTTTATTTGATTATATTTGCAACACTCAATATATTTAAAAAATATATATATAAGTAGAAAAGAGTTTTATAAAAACTATTAAATTTTAGGAGAAACTATGAGAGCTTCGTGGGTAAAAAAAAGAGAAAATGATCCGGTTAGAACACAAATGTTTTATGCTAAAAAAGGGATAATCACCGAAGAGATGCAATATGTTGCTGAGATAGAAGATTTATCTCCAGAGTTAGTGCGTAGTGAAATTGCTCGTGGCAGATTAATCATCCCTGCAAATGTAAATCACACCTCTTTAGAGCCAATGGCTATCGGTATAGCAAGTAAATGTAAAATCAATGCAAATATTGGTTCCTCTGCAATAGCATCGGATGTTCAAGGCGAAGTGGAGAAGATGCAAGTGTCTCAACACTATAATGCTGATACTGCAATGGATCTTTCAACAGGTGGTGATTTGGATGAGATTCGAAAAGCGGTAATTGCTAGTTCTAAGATTCCTATCGGAACAGTACCAATCTATCAAATCCTTCATGATGTAGGCAATAAGATAGAGGACTTGACTATAGATGTAATGCTTGAAGTTTTAGAGCGTCAAGCACAGCAAGGCGTTTCTTATTTTACAATTCACGCAGGTTTTTTACTAGAGACTATGCCTAAGATTGCAAAAAGAAAAATGGGGATTGTATCTCGTGGTGGTTCTTTAATGGCTGCTTGGATGATGCATTACCATAGGGAAAACCCTTTTTATACAGCATATGATGAGATTTTAGATATCTGTGCAAAATATGATGTTGCACTATCTCTTGGTGATTCACTTCGCCCTGGTTGTTTAGCAGATGCTTCTGATGATGCGCAGCTTGGTGAGCTAAAAGTTCTTGGTGATTTAACTCTAAGAGCTTGGGAAAAAGATGTTCAGGTTATGATAGAGGGTCCAGGTCATGTTCCTCTAAATCAAGTAGAGCGTAATATGAAGCTTCAACGAGAACTTTGTCATGAAGCACCTTTTTATATCTTAGGGCCATTAGTTACAGATATTGCTGCTGGATATGATCATATTAGCTCTGCCATTGGTGCTGCTGTTGGTGGATGGCATGGAGCGAGTATGTTGTGTTATGTTACACCTAAAGAGCACCTAGGGCTTCCAAATGCTGATGATGTTCGTGAAGGTATTATCGCTTATAAAATTGCTGCTCATGCTGCTGATATCGCTCGTGGAAGAAAAGGTGCAAGAGATGTTGATGATGCCATGAGTGATGCTAGGTATGCATTTGACTGGGAAAAACAGTTTGAACTTGCACTTGATGGTGAGAGAGCTCGTGAGTATCATGATGAAACGCTTCCTCAGGATGTATTTAAAGAAGCGGAGTTTTGTTCTATGTGTGGACCTAAATTTTGTTCTTATAAAATTACTCAAGAGATAATGGATAATCCAGAAGCAATTGAGCAAATTGCAAGAGAAAATAAAGAAAGAGAAGTTGCAGAAGCAACAGCATGAAAAATTTAAACTCTAAATAAGACAATATTTGTCTTATTTAGGTATGATTACAAAATAAAATAAATTTTATAAGGAAATAGAATGACAGAAGAGATTGTAAAATCAGCTCTTAGTAAAGTTATGTATCCAGGTTTTACCAAAGATATTGTAACTTTTGGTTTTGTTAATAGTATAGAAACCAATGGTAACGATGTAAGTTTTAATGTAGAGATTACTTCAAGTGCTCCAGAAGTGGCGCAACAAATTAAAGATGATTGTATAAGTGAACTAAAAGCAGTTGGTGCTGGAAATATAGCAGTAAATGTTAAATCTCCGCAAATGCCAAAAGAGAGTTCTTCTCGTGGTAAAAATATTGCACCACAAGTGAAAAACTTTTTAATGGTAAGTTCAGGCAAGGGTGGAGTTGGAAAATCAACCACATCAGTAAACATCGCTATCGCTCTTGCAGCACAAGGGAAAAAGGTAGGTCTTTTAGATGCAGATATCTATGGTCCTAATATCCCTCGTATGATTGGTGTTGCTGATGTTAAGCCAGAGGTCAACGGAAATAAAGTGCTTCCAATTAAAGCATATGGCATTGAGATGATGTCAATGGGTTCACTTATGGAAGAGGGGCAAAGTTTAATCTGGCGTGGTGCTATGATAATGAAAGCAATTGAGCAGTTCTTAAGAGATATACTTTGGTCTGAGTTAGATGTTTTAGTTATAGATATGCCTCCTGGGACTGGTGACGCGCAATTAACTCTTGCTCAAAGTGTACCAGTAACTGTTGGTTTAACGGTTACAACTCCACAGGGAGTTTCACTTGATGATTCACGCCGCTCTTTAGATATGTTCAAAAAATTAAATATCCCTATTGCGGGTATTGTTGAGAATATGAGTGGATTTATCGCACCAGACACAGGTGTAGAGTATGATATTTTTGGTAAAGGAACATCTCAGCCTATGGCAGATGAGTTTGATACTAAGATAATTGCTGAGATTCCTATCGAGCCAAGTATTAGAACTGGTGGTGACGAGGGGAAACCTATCACTTTTGTTGACCCAAGCTCACAGAGTGCAAAACGCTTTATGGCAGCTGCAGAATCAATCTGGGCAACCATTGAAGACATAAATGCAAAAGGTGGGGTTGATAACGAAGGTGTGCAACCAACTACACCTCCTGGTGTAAGTGCATGTTCAACTGGTGGAGCAGCAGCCTCTACTCCTCAAAGTAGCGGTGGTGGATGTGGTTGTAGTTAAGCTACAGCCACTTTACCCCTCTAACATCTAAAAAAGAGCCTATTTTTCATAAAAATCATTTTTTAAAACCCTCTCCGTATCACTAGACAACATTTTGTGAGCGGATTATCCATAATACCGTGAATCATATAGGAAGTTAAATCATCTTTGACGATATTTGCCACTAGATTTGATTTTTCCATAGCACTCTTAATGCTGTAATCTCTGAAATTTAAAGACACATTGATAATAGTCGCTGATGTTATGCCAAAAGCATAAGGGCTACTATAAGAAGAAATTTAGATTTTGTTTGTATAATTATTCACTTTAAATTGAAAGTGAAAATAAAAAAATAGCTATTCTACTGTAACACTTTTTGCTAAGTTTCTAGGCATA
>Ga0256840_1000912_pt1 | contig 29151 bp, 25 predicted proteins | sample 355202metaG_FD_185969 | JGI IMG/M metagenome (GOLD analysis project Ga0256840, IMG submission 185969) | Hydrothermal vent microbial communities from Mid Atlantic Ridge, Atlantic Ocean - 355-202 | ecosystem: Environmental > Aquatic > Marine > Hydrothermal vents | place: Atlantic Ocean: Mid... | reverse complement strand
TTTAACTAAAACTTCTGGTAAAAGTAATTCTAAAATTGGTAATAAATCAATACTTGACATCTGCTTTTTTTAAGAAACAAATATCAAACTATTTTTAAAACTCCACAAGTTTTGTACTTGATCCGTTGTTACCCACGAGCCAACTATTGTAGTGCTTGGTGCATCGGAACCTGAATAATTACAAGCATAAGCTTGATTTGCTCCTAGGTGCTCTCCAGACGCACAATAGTGATCTACACTTACATCTTTCCAATCTGTGGTTTCATAACCACTACAACCAATTTTTTGGATTAACAAATTTCCCTCTAATGGTTCAGCTATAGTATTTTCTGTATCGTAACTTATCTGTTCTCCATTAATAATAATAGGATAGCTAACTAACATTTGGTGATAAAAACTATCATTAAATATCGTTAGTACGTAGTTCGTTAAAAAATTTACATCTTCGGTTTCCATTTCTACTTTAAAGGTATAATTTGTATACAATTCAGAAGTTAATACTTGTACCATTGTAGTATCAATAATGAAGCCATTTTCAGAATTTGTTTTTGAAAAACCTTGTGTTAAATATTTTTTGACATTTTTTGCTACAAACTTCTCATCTTTAATTTCTAAAAAAAGAGAATTCGATATACTTTTAAAAAAAGTAGCTTCTTTTTCAATAATTATATTTTCGTATTCACTTTCACTACAACTGTATTGAAAGAGGATAATCCCAAAAAAGAGAATTCCGAATTTTAAATATTTTTTTTTCATATTTTTAGTTTTAATGTGATTTTTTCGATAAATTAGTGTTGAATAAAATCACAGATTAGGGTTTGTTCATTTTTTACGCAAATATAAAGTTTCTGTTTAGAGAAAAAAATACCTAATTATAGGTATTTTTTGCTATTTATTCCGAATAATTCAATAAGGTGTGAAAATATTATTTTAAGTGTATAAAAGAAAAATAGTTCAAATCTATTTAGCGCATTTTGAAATTGAATTGGTATTATATACCAATTTAATTTTTTTGCGTATTTTGCCGTCAACTTGGTATTAGTAGATAGTTACCAGTTATTAAAATGTCAACTATTTTTTAGTGATACAAAACATCCAATATTACTAAAAATGCGTAACTTTGCTACTTAAAATAAAAAAATATTATGAGTAAATACGATGTTACCATTATTGGATCAGGACCAGGAGGATATGTAGCTGCAATACGATGTGCACAATTAGGATTAAAAACTGCCATTATCGAAAAATACAATACCTTAGGAGGAACCTGTTTAAATGTAGGATGCATACCATCAAAAGCATTATTAGATTCTTCACATCATTACCACGACGCAATTCATAATTTTGAAAAACATGGTATAAAAACAGGTAAATTATCGGTAGATTTTAAACAAATGATAACACGTAAAGATGAGGTAGTTTCTCAAACCTGTGATGGAATTACCTTTTTAATGAAAAAAAATAAGATTGATGTATTTACAGGAATAGGAAGTTTTAAAGATGCAACACACATAAATATTACCGATTCAAAAGGAAAAATAGAAACAATAGAAACTACAAATACAATTATAGCAACAGGCTCAAAACCAAGTACGTTCCCATTTATTAAGTTAGATAAAAAAAGAGTAATAACATCAACAGAGGCTTTAAGTTTAAAAGAAATACCAAAGCATTTGGTTGTAATAGGAGGAGGAGTAATAGGCTTAGAATTAGGATCTGTTTATAAGAGATTAGGAAGCGAAGTTTCGGTAATAGAATACATGCCAACTATTGTATCTACAATGGATACCATGCTTTCAAAAGAATTACAAAAATCATTAAAAAAACAAAAAATTAAATTTTATACTTCACATAAAGTAACTTCTGTGAAAGGAACCGCAAAAGAAGTAACGATTACAGCAGAAAATAAAAAAGGAGAAACGGTAGAATTTAAAGGAGATTACTGTTTAATATCTGTTGGAAGAAGACCATATACAGATGGCTTAGCTTTAGATAATGCAGGAGTAAAAATGACAGAAAAAGGGCAAATAGAAACCAATAGTCAGTTACAAACAAACATTGCTAATATATATGCTATTGGTGATGTGGTAAAAGGAGCAATGTTAGCACACAAAGCAAGTGAAGAAGGAGAGTTGGTAGCAGAAACTATAATAGGACAGAAGCCACATATCGATTATAATTTAATTCCAGGAGTAGTTTATACATGGCCAGAAGTAGCAGCAGTTGGAAAAACAGAACAAGAATTAAAAGACGCAGGTGTAGATTATAAAGTAGGAAGTTTTCCAATGAGAGCTTTAGGTAGAGCAAGAGCAAGTATGGATTTAGAAGGGCAAGTAAAAGTAATTGCAGATGCTAAAACAGACGAAATTTTAGGTGTACATATAATAGGAGCAAGAGCAGCAGATATGATTGCCGAAGCAGTTGTCGCAATGGAGTTTAGAGCATCTAGCGAAGATATTGCACGTACATCACATGCACATCCAACATTTACAGAAGCAATAAAAGAAGCATGTATGGCTGTAGAAAAAAGGGCGATTCATAGTTAGGTAAGTTACAATAAATTAATAGCGCTGTATAGATTGTTTAAAACAAGCGATTGATAAATTTTAGTAAAAAAATATAATTACTTCTATAATTTATATTAAATTTGTATTTTTAATTATATATTTATATTGGATATTTCCAATTTTTACTAACCCAAATCCCCTCTAATAATGAAAAAAATAAATTTATTTTTTTTGATTATAGCAGTTGCTATATTCACATTGACTTCCTGTGATAATTCGGAATCAATAGACACACAAACCCCTACACAAAGCGAATCTGTAAAATCTTCAATGCAAGAATTAAAAACGCATTTTAATGCCGACGGAAGTTTAATAGCGGAAAAAAATAAAATGCAAAATGTATTGTTTGATTATGGTTTTAGTTTTAAATTTCCTGTAACGATAGGATTTACTAAAGATAAAGTAGTAACTTATACCGACTTTAATAGTCTTGTAAAAGATATTATTGTAATGAATGATGCATCTTATATCAATGGAATTGTTTTTCCTTTTGAAGTACGAGTTTATGAAAAATCTTTAAAATCTGTAGTGTTAAAGACGATTGCAAACGAAAAAGAATTTATCCTTTTAAATGAATTAAGTTGGAATAAAAATAGATCTAAGGACGATGACGATGATGACGATGATGATGATGACAACGATGATAATGGTGGTAATGATGATGGCGATGATGACAATGATAACGGTGGTAATGACGACGATGATGATGATGATGAGTGCTACTACGATGAGAATGTAGTATGTGTAGAAGTCAATTGTTACGACGATGATTCATTTATCATTACTTTTCCTAATACATGTTATGCAGAATATTATGGTTTTGACCAAGACGATTACATTAACTGTGAAGAAAAATGTTTTGATTATAATTATCCAATGACAATAATAAATTCTTGTGGATATACTGTAGAAATTGAATCTGATGTAGAATGGGCAAGAATGCTATATTATAATGAAGGAGAATACGATTTCGTTTTTCCATTTTCAGTTACCATGATTTCAGATGGATCTGTAGAGCAAATAATGGACGCAACAGAATATGAAAGTTTATTAATGAATTGTACTGTTGCAGCGTGTAACTGTCCAGATGTATATCAACCAATTTGTATTGATGGAGCAAACGGAGTTCTTATATTCGATAACTTATGTTTATTAGAATGTGCTGGTTATGATGGAAACAATGCTTTTTTCTGTGCGCCAAGACATGGTAATTAATCCAATAAGAAATATTATCTTTTAAAAGATGATTATAAATAATAAAGACCAGTATTAAAATTTTAATACTGGTCTTTATTATTAGAATTACCAATAAACTTTAAATAAAAAATTTGGAGTAAAGCCAAGAGAAAATTTATTAGTAACTTCAATAGGATCATTTATATTATTAAAACCAGTATATTCTCTACTAAGTTGATTTCTTTTATTATAAAGATTACGGATAGAAAATCCTATTTTTCCATGTATCGCATTCTTTTTTGAAAATTCAAAGAGATATGTTGAGGAGAAATCCAAGCGATGATAATTAGGCAATCGTTCTGTATTAATGCCCTCGAAGCTAATTTGATTGTTAGAGCTAATTGATTTTGTAAAAGGTTTTCCAGTATGCCATTTCCAACCTAATGCAGACTGTATGCGTTTAAATTTATAAGTAAGCGATGTAGAAAAAGTATGTGTAATACTTGTGTTAGAAACAAAAAATATATTATTATTTAAGTTAGCAAACTTACTTTTTACATTCGTTAAAGAATAACTAATCCAAGTTTTAAATTGATTAAAATCTTTTTTAATATAAAGATCGGTTCCCATAATTTTTTGTTTACCAATTCGAAACGTTTTACCATCAGGATTTAAATAACCTAATGAAAGAGCAGTTAAGCCATTAATCTTTTTATAATAGGTGTCTAAATCGACACTCCAACCATTTTTATTGTATATAAAACCAGTAGAAACCTGTTTGCTATTAATTATTGGAAATTTTTTATTATCAGCAAGTCTCCATAATCTATTTTCTAAAGACAAATCACTTAACACGGTTTCATCAATCTGATTAATTATCTGATTTTTTATTTCTCCAGTAACTTGAATTTTTAAATTATCGGTAATATTTTTATAAATTAGAATACGAGGTTCAAACTTAAAAGCATCAAGTTCGGTATAATAATTTACTCTAAAACCAGCTTCAAAATTCATTAAATTTGTATTTTTATAAGAATAATTTGAAAAGAATGCATGTGTACTTACTTCACTTTTGTCCGAATCTAATATAAGTGATAAATTAGCAGTATTAATAAAGGCATAACCAACATCTTTAAAAGAATATTGATATCCTAAATTTAGGTAATTATTCCGATTGGTATTAATTCGGAATTCAGTCAAAAAATTACTATCGTAAATAACATTTCGTTTATTAAAGTCAACATTTAATGTATCTGTATTTTGAATATAATTATAATTTAATTTGTATTTAGAAAAACTTAGAATCGTTTTTTGATTAAAATTAGCATTCCATTTTTTTTCCCAAAGTAAACTATATCCTTCATTTTTTATTTCTAGTAAATCGTTATAAGAGGTGTTATTTTGCTTATCATCTACCAAATAATCTAACTTATTGTTAATAACAATACTGCTAAATAGAAGCGTATTATTCTCATTAAATTTATAATTTAATTTTAAATTATAATCTATAAAATAAAAATCGTTTGTGGTGTTTTGAGCGTTTTTTATTTTTGTGGACTCAAAGACTTTATTTGCTAATTTTTTATAAGTATTCGATTGGTGTAAATCGGTATAAGAGCGTCTTGCCGATAGTTGAACGCTTAATTTAGTATCAATTAAAGGAGTTTCTACAAAAATATTGGCACTAATTCCATTAAAACTTATACTAGAATTTAATTTAGAAGCAATTTTTCCGTTAGATTTAATATCAATAACACTAGAAACTCGTTCTCCAAAGCGCGGATTAGTTCCTTTGTTATGAAAAATAATTTTTTGAGAAACAGAAGGGTTAAAAGCCGAAATCATTCCAAATAAATGCCCATTATGGTAGATGTTTATACCGTCCCAAATAATTCGATTTTGGTCAGAAGTACCACCTCTAACAACAAAGCCAGTAGCTGTTTCATTTGGACTAATAACTCCAGGTAATAATTGGATGCTTTCTAAAACATCTGCTTCAATTAATCCAGGAAGAATATCTAATTGTTTCGGAATTAGTGTATAAAACCCTTTTTTGTTTTTAGAAATTCCTTTAGTTAAGTAATTGTCCAATACAATTTCTTTTAAATTTTGAGAAATGTTTAACGTGTTTTTTTTAAGTTTTACAATGATATATCTCTCGCTAATTTTTTTAAATTGTAAAGAAGTTTTTTCTTCTAATTCGTTTAACGTTTCACGAAGAGTTCGTGCTTTATTAGAAAAAGATACTTTTTTAGCTCGTACAATTTCATCAGAATAGGAGAAACGTACTTTATACGTTTTTTCTAAAGAAAAAAGAACTTCAGCTACCGACTTATTATCAAACGAAAAAGTAGCCTTCTCTTGAGAAAAGGCTACAATAGTTGTAAAGTAAGCAATTAACCAAAAAGTAAATTTCATTAAATTAGTTGTCTAGTATGTATATATTAGAAGCTGTTTTATTATACTTTAAACCCATAGCATCAAATACAGATTTAAAAGCTAAATCCATTTTATGATGATTAAAACTACCTGTATAAATGCTTGAGTTATTAATTTTAGCACTATTAATTTGTATGTTAAATTGTTTTTCTAAGTCTTCAATAACATATTTAAGAGGTACACTTCTATACGTACTTTCTCCCAAAGTCCAAGTTGGTTTTTTTCTACTATAATTTAGAGATTCAATTGGATTTTTGTTTATTTTACGGAATGAATTTGTAGGATTTAAAATGTATTCTTTATTGTTATGTACAACACGTACTTTTCCTTCGTAACAGATTACTTCAAAAAAAGTATCGGTAGATTTTACATTAAACTGTGTACCTAAAACAGTTATATTACCATTTTTTGTTTTTACGGTAAATGTGCTTCCTTTTTCAACTTGAAAGAACGCTTCTCCATTTAGAAAAACCTCTCTTTTATTTTTCCAACCTTTTTTAGAGTAGTTTAATGCAGATTTTGCATTTAATATTACTTTAGAATTATCTAATAACGCAATGGTTTTTTGTTCGCCAAAACTAGATTTGTTTAGAACCGAATTATTATTAATTAAAGCATAAAATCCCATAAAGAAAAGTAGCATTGCAGCAATAGAAGCAATCCATTTTAGATGGAGCTTTCTAATTTTAGTTTTTTTATCCATACGATGTAGTATTCTTTCAAAAGAGGTATCCAAAGGTTGCTCTAAATCACAAAATACTTCAATACCTTTTTTTAACTTTTTATAAGCTAAAAAATCGTCTTCAGAAACCAATTTTTTAAGCTCGGTATCCGCTAAATTTCCTTCTATCCACTGCGATAGATAAAATTCATTTTCGATATTTGTATTTTTTATTTTCATGTTATCATTAGTAAAACAGTTCAATATACTAAAACCCTACTTTTTGTAATCTAATATTTCATATTATATTCTTATTATTTAATATTTTAGGAGTTTAGGTCTGTTATTTTTCGCATTTTTAGCAATGCACCATGCATTCTTTTTTCAACAGCTTTTACAGAAATATCTAAAAGTATTGCAATTTCTCTGTATTTCTTTTTTTCTATTCTACTTAAAAGAAAAACTTCCCTTTGTTTTGGAGATAAATCGGCAATTGCATTTTCAATTTTAGTTAAAAACTCTTTTTCGATTAATAAAAACTCTGGAGACTCATTGGTCGTGTTTTTTGTATGGCGATATTTATTTTTTCGAATTACTTGTTCGTGTTTTTTAATATTAATAAAAAGATTATTGCCAACAGTAAAAAGGTAACTTTTTGCTGTTTCAAAAGAAACACGATCACAATTCTTCCATAGTTTAATAAAAGCATCTTGCATGACATCTTCTGCGGTTTCTAAATCATTAAACTTAAAATATAAAAACCGTTTTAAATCTTTGGCATAAGTTTTAAAAATAAATTTAAAATTTTTTGGCTTACAGATATTTTTTAAATCGTTATCCATCAATTATTTTTGTGGTTTCAAAACTATATAAAAAAAATGAATTTAATAAAAAAAAAGTTAAAACCTAATTTTTTTTGTGTGCATGGTAGGGTAATTTAAGATGAAGATGTTTTAGCTACGATTAATCGAAAAGATAATATTAACCAGATAAAATAATAAATAATGAAAAAACTTAAATTTATTTACCTAAGCATCCTATTAGTCGTATTCTCTCTAGTGTCGTGTGAGAATAATGAACCAATAGTCGATGATGGAAACCCAAACCAAAGTGCATCTGTTAAAACAGCGATGCAAGAATTACAAAGACATTTTAATGATGATGGTTCTTTAAATGGAACAAATAATCCTGTAGGAAATATAGTATTTGATTACTGTTTTGATTTTCAATTGCCAATTACATTATCTTATAATACAGGAGCAACAGTAGTAATTAATGATTTTGGAGATATGGTTAGTGTATTAATCTCTATGACAGATGTACTATATATTGATGGAATTGTTTTTCCTTTTAATGTAGAAACTTATGACGAAAATACAGGAGCAATAGTTGTTAGAGCGATAAATAACGAACAAGAATTTGCTGCTTTAATAGATTCTTGTGATTTTGATATTGAGGATTGTATTTGTACAGAAGAATATGCACCAGTTTGTGTGGAAATTCAAGAACCATCAGGAGAAAGTTTTACCGTAGAATTTCCAAATGTATGTTTTGCAGCATGTGAAGGGTTTACACAAAATGATTTTGTAGATTGTAATGATGATTATGAAGAGCCAGGAGACGATGATAATGACGACTGTTTTCATCTTAATTTTCCAATAACACTTGTTGATGGTAATGGAGTAACGACAGTAGCAGAATCTGAAGAAGAATTAGAAAATATATTATATTCTTCTAATGAGAATTTAGATTTTGTATATCCATTTAATGTAACATTAGAATCGGATGGTAGTGTATTAACAATAGAAGATGCAACAGCTTATGCACGCCTTATAGCATCTTGTGATAGTAATCATAATGAATGTAATATTGAAAATTTAACCGTAGTTGTAGGAGATTGTAATGCAGACGGAACGTATAGTATAACCATAGATTTTGATTATGCAAATGCAGGAAATGCAAGTTTTGATTTATATGTAAGAAATCAAGTTCTATTAGAAAGTTATTCTTTAAGTGATTTGCCAGTTACTTTTTCTCACTTTGCTACAAGTACATTTTCGGAAGACTATATTAGAGTAGCAATTAACGATAATAATGATTGTTACGAAGAGCTCGAATGGATGTCTCCAAATTGTAATACAACAGCTTGTTGGGAGTTTGTATATCCAATAACTTTTACAAACGGAACAGATTCTGTAGACGTAAATGATAGAGCAGAATTCGATGCACAATTTAATCCAAGCACAAGTAGATTGGTTTATCCTTTCTCTGTAGTAATCGAAGGAGAAACTAGTGTAATCAATACACCAAATAATTTCTTCGAAATTGGAGAGTTTGAAAACATGTGTAATTAAAATATTTGTTTGTTAAATAATTTTTTATAACTGCCATTCTATAATTAGAATGGCAGTTATGTTTTATACCAACTCCACATCAAAATACGCTAAATTATTTATCTTTTCACAATTTTACTGCACTTTAAATTTAAACCATAGCTATGCTATGCTTGAAATTTCAAGATTGTAAAACATAAAAATAGTTCAAATCTATTTAGCACATTTTAAAATTGAATTGGTATTATACAATTTGATTTGGATAATTCGGGCTAAAACCCTAATATTAATTTTGCAATATAAAAAAAAATAAAAATTCCAAAAATATCATTACTTGTAGTTATAAAAGGGCCAGTAGCTAGAGCAGGATCGATACCTCTTTTATATAAAATAATAGGAACAAATGTGCCAACTAAAGAGGCAATAATAATAACAACAACAAGCGATATTGCTATAGATAAAGTAAAGTTTAAAGGATAACCCATAACTTGACCAAAAACGAGAATCATTAATGAAAGTACAATACCATTAAAAAGGCTTAATCCAACTTCTTTTAATAAACGCTTCCAAATACTGCCTTTAATAATTTTGTTAGCCAAACCTTGTACGACAATTGCAGAAGATTGAACGCCTACATTTCCAGCCATAGCAGCAATTAAAGGTGTAAAAAAGAAGAGCGTTCTGTATTTGGTTAAGGCTTCTTGAAAGCCTTCCATGATAAAAACAGAACCCAAACCACCAATTAATCCTAAAATTAACCAAGGTAAACGACCTTTTATCAATTCAAAAACAGTATCATCAGCCTCTACATCTTCAGATAGACCAGCAGCCATTTGGTAATCTTTATCCGCTTCATCTTTAATAATATCTACAACATCATCGATAGTAATTTTTCCAACAAGCCTTCCCATTTCATCGATTACAGGAATAACAACTAAATCGTATTTTTGCATAATTTGTGCAACATCGTCATCTTTATCATCTACTTTTACAAAAAGTACAGAATTGTTATAAATTTCTTTTATTGGCGTTCTAGTCGAGGTGGTTAGCATACTTTTTAAAGACAATCTCCCTTTTAATATCTCGTTATCATCTACAACATAAACGGTGTGTACTTTATCTATATTTTCGGCCTGCTTTCTCATTTCTCTAACACAGGTAAAAATCGTCCAGTCTTCATAAACTTTAATTAATTCTTTACCCATAATACCACCAGCGGTATTTTCATCATAACGCAGTAAATCTACAATGTCTTTAGCGTGTTCAACATCTTCTAAATGTGCAATTACCTCTTCTTTTTGATCTTCAGGTAATTCAGCAATAATATCTGCTGCATCATCGGTTTCTAATTCATCAATTTCTTCGGCAATTTCTTTGGTAGATAATGCTTTTAATATTCTATCTCGTATGTCATCATCCAATTCGGTTAAAATATCGGATGTTTTTTCGCTATTTAAAAGTTTAAATAGATATACGGCAGAATTAAAATCTAATGCATCTAAAACTTCGGTAAGATCTGCATAATGTAACTTATCTAACATTGTAGATAGGTCAGCATTGTTTTTATCCACAATTAATTGTTGTATTTTAGAAACAATATCTTTTGTTACTTCAAATTGCATACGTATAGATTTTTAGTCTAAAAATTAGAATTACAAAAGTAACATAAAAAAATTGCTCTATCCTTTTATACAGATAAAATAGTATAGATTGTTATCCAACAAATTAAGAAACAACTGTAAAATTATAAATTTGCTATTAATTGAGTAAGACGAATAAACTCTTTAACAGATAATTGTTCTGGTCTTTTTGTAAAAAAATCACTTTGTTTTAACTCATCCGATAAATGAAAAGATTTTAAACTCTTACGAAGCATTTTTCTTCGTTGATTAAACGAAGTTTTTACTACACTAAAGAATAATTTTTCATCAACAGGTAAAGTGAAATCTTTTTTTCGAGTTAATCGTATTACACCAGAATCTACTTTTGGCGGAGGATTAAAGACGGTTGGTGGCACTGTAAATAAATATTCTACATCGTAAAAAGCTTGTGCAAGCACAGATAGTATACCATATTTTTTGCTGCCAGATTTTTCTGCAATTCTTTCTGCAACTTCTTTTTGAAACATACCTGAAAACTCTGGAATAAATGCTTTGTTTTCGATGGTTTTAAAGACAATCTGAGTAGAGATATTATATGGAAAATTACCAATAATGGCAAACTGTTTTTTTGGATAGATTTCTTGTAAGTCGGTTTTTAAGAAGTTTTTTTCAAAAATTCGATGTTCTAAATCTTTAAAATTATTTTTTAAATAGGCAACAGATTCTCTATCTATTTCGATAACCGAAGTGGTAAAATTTTCATTATCTAATAAATATTTTGTTAACACACCCATTCCAGGACCAATTTCTAAAACTTCATTATATGTATTGGTTGCAATAAGAGAATCGGCAATTTTTTTAGCAATAATTTCATCTTTTAAAAAATGTTGTCCGAGATGTTTTTTTGCTTTTACTATCATTTTATTGTGGAATTAAAATCTTTAATTTGTAAAATTTGCTTGTGTAAAAACTACCTCAAGTTCGGTTCTAAAAGCCACAAACTTACCAGTGAATAATTGTGCACCTTCGTTTCTTAATCGTTTGGCATCTTCGGTGTAATATTTTTCTAAAGTTTCTTTACTATCTGTTGTGTATTGTACAGAATACGTTATACCACCCATCTCTTCTTCCACAATAACTCTAGTCATTTTTGCTTTACTAAATTTGCCAGTTTTTAACATGTCTGGAATGTGCTTTTTTTGCATCCATGAGATCCATGTGTCATGAATGGACTCTTCGATATTAATTGTAACGTTATAGATGTACATATTAGTTAAATTATTGTTTAAGTAAAATACTAAAAATAGATTTTAGTTTAGATGGTCGCCTCGTAATTTTCTAAATTTTCTCCGAGCATCTACAAGATAAATACTACTAGCAAAATCAAATATTATTTTTTGATACATTTCTTTTGCTTTTTCGATATCGGCAAGTTCATTTTCATAAAGTTTACCTAGTTTATAATAGCTATCATCTACTAAGATACCATCTTTATTTAATTGAATTAGTTTGTGGTAATTATTTTCAGCAAATGAAAATTGTTTTGTTTTTGTGTATAGTTCCGCTTGTTTAAATAATGCTTCATCTTCTATGGCATGTCCTTTAAATTCCTTTAAAATAGTAGACAAAGTGTCAATAGCTTGTGCATTTTTGTTTTGAAACGCAAGTAAATCCGCAGTGGCATATTTTTTTAAGGCAGTTCTTATGGTATCACCTGCAATATTATCACCAATTAACAAGTTTAATTTTAGAGCATCGTTAGATATTAACTTTGAGGTAGCAGATTTTAATACTTTTAATTGTGTTTTTGCCCAATCAAAATCTCCTTTATAATACGAAGTTTTTGCTACTTTTAATCTAGCAGTTTGCGCAATGTCACTACCTTTTAAATCTGCTTGTACTTGTGTGTAATTTATTAAAGCTTGGTTAAATTTATTTGTATAGACTAAAATATCAGCCAATTTTATTTTAATATTTCCACGAAGAAATCTTGAGTTCGCAAATGGTATCGCTTCTTGAAGTATCGTTAGTGCTGTTTCTGGATTATCTTTGGTAAAAGTTAAAAAATCTGCATAAGCAATTTGTAAGTCAATGGTATTTCTTCCTTTACCATATTTACTAAAAAGTTCTTTAAATTTTAAATCAACTTGATTGTAATCCGCATCTGTTTTAGCGGTTCTTACACCAATTTCTAAAAGAGACAAATGTGCATTTAAAACCTGTCCTTGGTTTTCTGTATTTTCTAGTATGTAATTAAAACAGCTTTTTGATGTTTCAAATCGTTTGGCTTGAAAACTAACAAATCCCAAATCAAAAATACGTTTTAAATCACTAGAACTACGCTTAAATAATGCCTTTTCTTGTATGAAAGCTTTGTCATAGTCTTTCTGTTGCATATACATCCATGAAAGTAATTTGTTCCAAGAATCATTCGGATTGTTTTGTAATCGTTTTAAAAGTAACTTTCTAAATAGAATGTTATTTTCGTTTCGGCTATCGTCTGTAATAAATTTGCCAACATATCTCTGAATGGTCGAAAAATAATTTGCATTACTTTCTACCATATCTAAATAGGCATCAAACATGTTTGAAATTTCTGCTTTTTCGCCATAAATATTAGCAATGTATATATGAAGATTTAATTTTGGATTAATTCCCATTGCTTTACGATATACTTGCATGGCATAATCTAACATGTGATTTTCTTGAAAAGATCGTCCAACTGTAAATGCAGATGAAGGTGTTTTGTCGATAGCATTTATTGCTTTTTTGTACAGTTTTTTTGCCTTATCATTCAAATTTTGAAGCTGGTAATTATAACCTAACTCTACATTTAGATAATGCCATTTTGGAAACCTTTTAATTTGTTTACTAATTAAATCTTCTACCTTAACATAATTTTCTAATTCTTGATAACACCGAACCAATTTTTTGAAATAAGTTTTGCTATTGGTATTTTTTTGATGTAATTTGCTATATATCGTTGCAGATTTTTGATATTCGCCTTTTCTGAAGTAATCATAGGCTTGTTGTACGTTTTGAGCTTGTAAAAAGCCACCGACTATCAAAAAGAAAATTAATATTATTTTTTTCATTACTATTTTACAACAAAAAACATTCCACAATAAAATTAGAATGGTTTTCTAAATTCGTTCAAATATAATTAAAGAATTATAAACAGAGGTGTTTTAAGGAAGTAAATTTACATGTATTTAGATTGTTATATTGTTTGTATTTCTTTTTATAAAAAAAATACAAACATATAAACATATAAAAATCAAAATGTTATATGTGTGATTGTTTTAAGTGTAACATTTTGGCACGGGTTTTGTCTTATAAGTAACACAACGAAACAAATTTATTATGACAGATTTTAGAAAATTATACGAAAATGCTAAAAATAAAGCAAACGGATTAATGGTTACAGGACAAATTTCTGCTTATTTACAAGCATTAAAAGAAATGAATCAATATAAAAGAATGATGACTGTTGTTGTAGCAAACTAGATTACAAGAAATTAATACCATTATATTCATACAATCTTAATGAATTATTGCATTACTTAGCATATTATCTTTGCCTCATTACCTTTGTAGATCATTAAAGAATTGTATTTTTGCTTTTAAGTAAGTGCAATTTTGAAAAATAGAATAACGAATAAAACTTTACAAGATTTAGAATTTCCAATCGTTTTAGAGCGTATTGCGGATTTTAGCACATCTACTTTAGGAAAAGAAGCGATTTTAAAAATAATTCCAAGTTCAGACAATGCATATTTACGAAATAGACTTTATCTCGTAAACGAATATTTATCTTCTTTTGAAAGTGAAAATCACATACCAAATCATGAATTTGAAGAAATAATAAAAGAAATTCATTTATTAGGAATAGAAGGTAGTTTTATTGAAAGTGAATCGTTTTTAAAGATGCAAAGCATGTCATTAACTGTAAATGAGTTACTTATTTTCTTTAAAAAATTTATAGAGTACTTTCCAACATTACATCAAACCACACAAGAAATTACTTTTACAAAAAAAATTATCGAAAGTATTGCCAAAATAATAACACCTTTTGGAGAAGTAAAAGACAATGCCTCAGAAACATTAAAAAATATACGAAAACAATTAAATGTTATTAAAGGAAAGTTAAGCAGTAGTTTTAACAAATCTCTAGCACATTATGCAAGTGCAGGTTATTTGGACGATATACGAGAGTCTGTATTAGATAATCAGCGAGTTTTAGCAGTAACAGCAATGTACCGAAAAAAAGTAAAAGGAAGTATTTTGGGAAGTTCAAAAACAGGAAGTATTGTTTTTATTGCACCAGAATCTACGTTGCAATTTACAAGAATTTTACAAAATTTACTTTACGAAGAAAAAGATGAAATTGTCAAAATATTAAAGCAATTAACAGATGCAATACGACCGTTTAAAGAACTATTACAGCAATACCAAAATTATTTAATACAATTAGATGTAATAGGAGCAAAGGCAAAATATGCAAAAGAAATTAATGCCTGTTTGCCAAAGATAGCTACAACAAAAAGAGTCTATTTTAAAAACGCATACCATCCAATTTTATGGGAAGCTAATAAAGAAAAAGACCTACAAACAATTCCGCAAACATTAGAGTTACATCCCAAACAACAAATAATCGTTATTTCAGGACCAAATGCAGGAGGAAAAAGTATCACTTTAAAAACCATAGGATTGTTACAAGTAATGTTGCAAAGTGGTATTTTAATACCAGTACACGAAAAGAGCGAAACCCATATTTTTGATACCGTATTAACCGATATTGGAGATAATCAATCGATAGAAAATCAGTTAAGTACGTATAGTTATCGATTAAAAAATATGCGTAATTTTTTACGAAAATGTAATAAAAATACCTTGTTTTTAATTGATGAGTTTGGTACAGGTTCCGATCCAGAACTTGGAGGAGCTTTGGCGGAGATATTTTTAGAAGAATTTTATGAAAAAAATGCATACGGAATTATTACAACACATTATGCAAATTTAAAAGTATTAGCAAACGAATTGGAATTTGTAGTAAATGCAAATATGCAATTCGATACAAGAACCTTAGAACCATTGTTTAATTTACAAATAGGACAAGCAGGAAGTTCTTTTACTTTTGAAGTAGCACAAAAAAATGGTATTCCATTTCGATTAATTAATCGTGCAAAGAAAAAGGTAGAACGAGAAAAAATTCGTTTAGATAAGACGATTTCAAAATTACAAGGAGAACGTAATAAATTGCAGCGAACACATCAAGATTTAGAAAAAGAGCAAGATAAAGCAAAGACAGTTACCGAAAAATTAACAGAGAAACAAGAAAAATTACAGCATAAAATTAATGGTTTACAAGAGCTGTATGATAACAATCAAAAAATGTTACAGATTGGTAGAAAAATAAATGAATTTGGCAACCGATATTTTCAGAATAATAATAAAAAGCAATTGTTGGCTGATTTTATGAAATGGATTACTATTGAAAAAGTAAATTACACAAAAAATTTAGAGAATAAAAAAGTAAAGAATACAAAAATAAAAATAAGTAAAAAAAATACACTAAAAACAGAAGAAGAGTTATTACAATTTAAGGTTAAGAATACCAGTAAACCATCTAAAAGAGATTTGCGAATTTTAAAGAAAAAACAGATTTTAGAAGACAAAAAGCAAAAAGAAAAACTAGCTAAAATTGAAAAAGAAATTTTGGTGGAAGTATCTAAAGTAAGGCGAAAAAAACAAGAACTTGTAAGAGCAGAAGCAAAGTTAAAATCAGAATATAAATTTAATGTAGGAGACAAAGTACGCTTAGAGAATAGTAGATCTAATGGAACTATCGAAAAGATTGAAAAACAAACGGCTTTTGTAAATTATGGTTTATTTATGACTAAAGTTAATATTGAAAAATTAGAATTGGTAGAACGTAAAAAAGGATAAAGTTTAAAAAACGAATACAACATTAAAAATGTAATATATTGATTATTAATATGTTGAATATTTAATTTTTGACAGATGCTAATTTGGTTACTTTTGTAACATAATAAATAATATATTTGCAGTATTAATTAACTTAACACAAAATTACAAATTATGAATTGGTACTTAAAAGTTTTAAAACAGTATGTAGATTTTAACGGTAGAGCAAGAAGAAAAGAATATTGGATGTTTGCGCTAATAAACATGATAATTTCTTATGGTATAATTGGTATTGGTGCAGCATTAGAATTGCCTTCTCTTGCTATGATTTCGTCGGTTTATTCTTTAGCCGTGCTATTGCCTAGTATTGCAGTTGGAGTTAGAAGAATGCACGATGTAGGGAAAAGTGGATGGTTTTTGTTAATTCCATTTTATAACTTCTATTTAAGTGTTATAGATAGTACTCCTGGACCAAATGAGTATGGAGATAATCCAAAAGGAATTGGAAACGAAGGTGTAGATCAAATTACTGGAGTATAGTAAATAAAGATTATAACAATTTAAAAGCAGCCTTTAGGCTGCTTTTTTTATGAGTTTTAGTGAATTGCTAGTAAATTAAATTTTTAGTCAAATTCAAGTTTTAAGACTTTTGTTAAATGAGATTATTATAAAATGGTTTTCAAATAATTCAATTTTTGTTTCCAAATATCCAAATCTTCTTGTTGTTTTTCTATATTTTTATAGACACCTTTTACCATAGGATTGTCTGGAGATGCGTTAGAGAAAAAGCCTAAATTGTTTTCGAGTAATTTAATTTCTTTGGTAGATTCGTCTATTTTTTTACGAATAAAATAAGCCTCATTTTCAATCTTTCGAGTATTATTTTCTTCCAAGAAAGTGTCCATATTGTTTTTAAAACGCATCATTTCAGAATCACGCTTATCCATATCTAATTTAGAAAATAATTTATCAATAACCTTATTAAATTTAGAATTGATAAAACGCATTTTTGAAGGAACCATTCCAAAATTTCTCCATTCTTGAATGTATTTTTTTACATCATCAACAGTTACTTGTAGGTCTTCGGTAATCGTTTCTTTTAAATTATCTAAATATTCTTTTTTCTTTTCAAAGACAGCAATTAACTCTTTATTTTCTTCGTCTTGTACAGCATGTAGCCTATCGAAGAAATGATTACAAGCAGCTCTAAATTCTTTCCACATTTTATCAGAAAATTTTCTAGGTACATGTCCAATAGTTTTCCATTCTGCTTGAATGTTTTTAAGAGTTTGTGTTGTGCCTTCTAAGTCATCACTATCTTTTAAAGAAATAGCTTTATCAATAAGCGCTCTTTTTTTATCTAAATTTTCTTGGTGTATTTGTTTTACATTTTTATAAAATGCATTTTTTTGTTGGTTAAATGTTTTCGTTATTTCTCTGAGCGATTGCCATAATTCTTCACTTTTGTCTTTTGGTGTTTTGCCAATTTTAAAAAAGGCATCACGTAAAGATTGCATTTCTTTTATTTTGTTTTGCCAAGTATTGTGCGATGTTATTTCTTCGGAAACTAAGTTTTTAATTTGTTCGATTACAGCTTCTTTTTTAGGGATATTTTCTATCCATTTGGCCTCTAATTCCTCTAAAAGAAGTTGTCTTTTGTCATGAATCTGTTTTGTAGCAATTTTAAAACGATTCCAAATATCTTCTCTAAATTCTCTAGCAACAGGACCAATTTCTTCTTTCCAAAGGCGATGTAAAATCTGTAATTCCTTAAATGCTTTATTTACATCGTCATCTTTAGCTAATTCTTCGGCTCTATTGGCAATTTTGTTTTTTTCTTCTAAGTTGTGTTTAAAATCTAAGTTTCTAAAATCAGAATTTAAGTGTAATAAATCATACACTTGCTGTTCATGAAATCGGTAAGTTTGCCAAACATCTTCATTTTTTTCTCTAGGAACAGGACCGATTTTAAAAAAAGCGTCACGTAAAACTTGAAATTCTTTGTATAAATTCTTTGCTTCGGTATTTGTAATTAATGCTTTAATTTCTTCAATAATAGCAGTTTTTTTAATAAAATTTTCATTTCGTTGCTCTTCTAATTGTTTGTAGTGTTGTTTAATTTTTTTCTTGTAATCACTTAGAAGTCCATTAAAAGTATATTTTATATCACTTTTAAAATGAAAATCTATTTCATTTCCTCCATCAGTAATAAACGCTGCTTTTTTTTCGGCAATAAACACTGTAAATTTTTTATTAAAAGTTGTTTTTAGGTGTTCAACTTTCTTTTTTATTTTCTGAGCAGATTCGCTATCAATTAAATTTTTAAGAGAGTTAGTTAGTTCTTCTAACGAAAAAGCCTCGTAATCTTCTGTTAAAATAGTATCGGAAGTCGTTTCTTCAATAGTGTTTTCTGGTTTCGTATTACCTACATTTGAATCTTCGTTTCCTAAGTTATCCTTTACGGTTGTATCAACTGTATTCTTATCTGTTGGATTACTGTCTAATTGCTTGTTTATTTCGTCTAACATCTTTTAATGTTTAAATGGTCTGTGTAAATCTAAATAATTCTGATTGTATAATTTTTAACAAAAATAGTATTAATAAAATAGATTATCTTGTTTTTGTACTGATAAAAATAAGTAAAAAGCATAAGAAAAGATATGAAAGAGCATAGTAAATTCCAAAAAAATGAGATATACAAAGTGTTTGTAAAAAATAAAATAAAGGAAATACGCTTACGCCAAGACTAAATTTTGTTGTTGAGATAAATTCTCTAGCTTGTATTTTTGGTTGCAACCATTTCCATATTAAAAAAGGAAAAATACTATTTATTAACATAAAATAGTAAAAAATATTTTTACCTTTTTTTTGTGTAGTTATTTTTTTTAGTTTTTCGACATTCAGTTTGCTTATTTTAGTATTTGTGGCGTTAGGTGTTAAGAATTCGTCTTCGTTTAAATTAGTAATAATGGTATCGTAATCTTCATTATCAATATATACCGTTAAATTTCGTAGTTGTGTATGTACTTCGTCAATTAAATTTTTAGTAGATTTATTCCTATTATTTTTATCAAAAAAAAATGCAGATGAAATAGGTTTACCATAAATAATATGTAATGATTTTCCATAATTTATAGTATTGTTATAATTTAATCCAATAGGAATAATTAATAAATCTTTATTTGGGTTGGCTTCTAAGTAATCGAATGCTATTCGTGTAAAACCAGCGCGTAACGAACGAACTTTTCTAATAATATCATGACTACCTTCAGGAAAAATCAAAATATTTTTGTTGGCAGATAAGAGTTTGGTACAATGTGCAAAAACAGCTTCATTTCGTTTTTTAGAATTTACACCATCTCGAACTCTATATATTGCAATAGCATGAATGGCATTTAATAATATTGCGGCAATTTTGTTTTTAAAAGCACTAGCTCTAGCCAAAAAATACATTACAGTACTTGTAGAAGTAGCTATGACTAAAGGATCCATCATCGCATTTTGATGATTTGCAACAAATAGAATAGGTCCTTTTTTAGGAATATTTTCTTTACCAGTACTATGTATTTTTTTATAAAATAAAAACAGACCGATTTTGATATAAAATTTAACGAAGAGGTATAGTGTCATATTTTTTTAATTTTTTTTCTGTTCCAATAATATGCAAGGAGTAGTCCAGATGGAATTTCCCAAATTCCCCAAAAAGCAACTAATAAAGCCATTCCGCCAAGTCCGTTAAAAAATAAAAAGACAAGCATAAGTCCGAGTCCAGAATTTTGAATGCCAGTTTCAATACTTAATGTTTTTTGATTTTTATAGCCTAGATTTCCAATTTTTGCCATGTAAAAACCAACGATATAGAGAATAATGTTATGTGCAATAACGATATAAAAAACATAATGGATATGAGATTTAAAGATGGCTAAATTTTTGTAAAAAGCAATACTAATGAGAGTAATAAAGATAATAATGGAGATTGGTTTTAATATACGAGCAGATTTTTTAGCAAATTTTGGTCGATAAGTTCTAATTAACATGCCAAGAACTAATGGAATTCCTAAAATTAACAAAACAAGTTTGGTAACTTCTAGCGGATTTATGTTAATATCTTTTAAAATCAAGGCAGTAGGTTGGTAAAAATTACTCCAAATACTTAAATTTATTGGCGTCATAAATAAAGCAGCAATGGTAGAAAAAGCAGTTAGACTTATCGATAAAGCGGTATTCCCATTAGCTAACTTAGTCATAAAGTTAGAAACATTTCCGCCAGGACAAGCAGCAATCATAATCATTCCTAATGCAATACTTGGAAGCGGTTTTATTAAATAAATTAATAGTAGAGTTACTAGAGGAACTAAAAAAAATTGAGAAAAAATCCCAATTAATACAGGTTTAGGATACTTCAATAAGGTCTTAAAATCTTGTAAGCTAATGTCTAATGCAACACCAAACATAATAATAGCTAAAGTAATATTTACAATCCATAGCGAGTTGGTGTCAAAATTAATTTGAAGTAAATCTAAGTCCTTAATCATATAATTTATACAAATAATATGGTAAAAATAAGTAAAACATTTTAAATTGAATTTAGACTTTATAAATCAAAAAAATAAAAACAAAATGTATGTCATATATCTCTAAAATATAGTTTAGTTTTGTGCTAATAATTTTGTAAAAAAAAATGAAATTTTCTACATTCAAAGCTAAAATTATAACAAAAAAAATAGAACGACTTTTAAATGGTAAAAGTCAAAATAGCTCTTTGCATGTGCAAAAGAATATAAAAACGGTAGGGATAATTGTAAACGAAGGGTCTACCTTCGATTTTGAAATGTTAAAAAAATTGCAAAAACAAATAGCATCCGGAAGTAAAAATTTTTCTGTTTTAACCTATAAAAATACAACAGAGAGTTATAATGAATTTAGAGGAGCTTTTGTGAGTGAAAAAGATTTTTCATGGAATGGAAACTTACAGTCAAAAGAAGTTAAAGACTTTTTATTAAAGCCATTCGATATGCTTATCGACTATACAAAACCAAGTACTGTATTGAGTAAGTATTTAATCGCAAAATCTAAAGCTAAATTTAAAGTAGGATTTGCAAATGAAGATAAACGATTATATGATTTTATGATTTCGGTAGACGAAGATTTAAGCTTGTTTAATAACGAATTAATTAAATACTTAAATATCTTAGATAAGATTAAAAAATAAATGTAATTGTATAACAAATTAATGATTATTTTAAAAAGTGATGAACAAGTTTATAGGAACAGGAGTCGCGTTAATAACTCCTTTTACAAAAAGAGGAGAAGTAGATTATAGAGCCTTAGAGAAATTAGTAGATTTTCAAGTAGAAAACGGAGTTGATTATTTGGTTGTTTTAGGAACAACAGGAGAACCAGCAACATTAACCGAAGACGAAAAGAAAAAAGTTATTTCTAAAATTGTAAAGGCAAATAAAAAACGATTGCCTTTAGTTTTAGGGATAGGAGGAAATAATACACAGCAAGTTATCGATGAAATAAAACGAACAGATATAGATGCATTTGATGCAATACTATCGGTTGCGCCATATTATAATAGACCAACACAGAAAGGAATATTTGCACACTTTAAAGCAATAGCAAATGCAACCAAAAAAGAAATAATAATGTATAATGTTCCGCATAGAACAGGAATAAATATGGTGCCAGAAACGATAATTGAATTGGCAAAAGAATGTAAAAATATTATAGGCATAAAAGATGCAGCAAGTGATATTTTACAAACGCTAGAATTAATTAAAAATAAACCAGAAAAATTTTTAGTAATCTCGGGAGATGATGGGTTGGCATTGACCTCTGTTTTAGCAGGAGGTTCAGGAGTTATTAGTGTGATAGGACAAGGAATGCCGAAAAAATTTACACGTATGATTAATTTTGGATTAAAAGAAGAATCTAAAAAAGCATATACAATACATTACGAATTAATGCCATTAATAGATTTAATTTTTAGAGAAGGAAATCCAGCAGGAATCAAGACAATTTTAAAACAAAAGCACATTTGTGAAACAAATGTAAGGCTGCCATTAGTAGAAGCATCAAACAAATTACAAGAATTGATATTTAAAAATTGGAGTAACTAAAATAAAAACAACAAGTTAGAGTAAGAAAAATTATTTTAACAAACATTTAGCACAAAAACGCGAATCCGTTTTAAATAGCGAACTACTTTTGTTTTTTAGTTTTAATAATCCATTAATTAATATTACCTTTGCAAAATGAAAAATTTAGTTTTCTTTCTATTGTTAATAATTTCTTTAACGTCATGTGGTGAGTACAATAAAGTCTTAAATAAAGGCGATATTAAAACGCAGTATAAAATGGCAGAAGAATTGTATAAAGAAGGTCGGTACAATAGAGCAATGGCTCTTTTCGAAAAAGTAGCGCCAACTTTTATTAATAAACCACAATTACAACGAATACGTTATATGAGTGCGAAATCAGATTACGCTTTAAAAAACTACACAATAGCAGCATACCGATTTAATAGATTTATAAATAATTATCCGAAAAGTTCAAAAATTGAAGAAGTGTATTATTTGGCGGCACAAAGTCATTATAAAATATCGCCATTGTCTAGTTTAGATCAAAAAGATACAGATAAAGCACTAACATCCTTGCAAGATTTTTTAGATAAATATCCAGATTCGGAACATACAGAAGAGATAAATAATCAATACAAAGAGCTTACACAAAAATTAGAAAAAAAAGCATTTGATATAGCATACCTGTATTATAAAACAGAAAAATATAAATCAGCCATAGTAGCATTTGATAATTTTATTTCGGAATATCTAGGTACAAAATATAAAGAAGACGCACTTTTTTATAAATTCAAATCTGCATACAAATTAGGAATCAAAAGCGTTGTTTATAAAAAAGAAAAACGATTAAAAGCCGCAATAAAAGCACATAAAAGATTTGTAAAATATTATCCAGAATCCGACTATCGAAAAGAATCGGATAATTTATTAAAAAAGGCAATTAAAGAATTAGAAACAACAGAATCATTAAATATCAAACAATACGATGGACTATAAAAATTCAAATGCAGCAAGCTCAACAATAACTTACGATAAAAATAAGATTGAGGAGCCAACAAATAATATTTATGAGGCAATTGCAGTAATAGCAAAAAGAGCAACCCAAATAAATGGAGATTTAAGAGCAGAATTAATCGAAAAATTAGATGAATTTGCAACTCATAACGATAGCCTAGAAGAGATTTTTGAAAATAAAGAACAAATCGAAGTGTCTAAATTTTATGAGCGTTTGCCAAAACCAACAGCATTAGCAGTAGAAGAATGGTTAAATGGAAAAATTTATCATAGAAACCCTTTAGAAGATTCTAAAAACGAAGATTAATGTCAATATTAAGTGGTAAAAAAATACTACTTGGAATAAGTGGAGGAATTGCAGCATACAAAACAGCAATACTTGTAAGGAGTTTTGTAAAAGCAGGAGCAGAGGTTAAGGTAGTCTTAACACCAGCTGCAAAAGATTTTGTTACACCATTGACTTTATCAACCTTATCAAAAAATCCAGTACATTCTACCTTTTACGATACCGAAGAAGAGAATGCATTGTGGAATAATCATGTAGATTTAGCACTATGGGCAGATAGTATGGTTATTGCACCAACAACAGCAAATACACTCTCTAAAATGGCAAATGGAACAAGTAATAATTTGTTATTAGCCTGTTATTTGTCAGCAAAATGTAAAATCTATTTTGCACCAGCAATGGATTTGGATATGTATAAGCATCCATCCACAAAAACAAACATAAAAAAATTACAAAGTTTTGGAAATGTATTAATTCCAGCGGCAAGTGGCGAACTAGCAAGTGGATTAGTAGGAGAAGGAAGAATGGCAGAACCATCCGAAATAGTATCTTTTATAGAAAAAGACATGTTATCGAAATTACCCTTAAGAGAAAAAACAGTATTAATAACAGCAGGACCAACCTACGAGGCGATAGATCCAGTACGATTTATAGGAAACCGATCGACAGGAAAAATGGGATATGCAATAGCAAATAGAGCAGCAAGTTTAGGAGCAAAGGTCATATTAGTGTCAGGCCCATCACACGAAATATTAGAATATCCATCCATCCAAAAAATAAAAGTAGAAAGTGCAGAAGAAATGTATAAAGCAGTTCATGAACACTTTGGAAATTCGGATATCGTAGTAGCAACAGCAGCCGTGGCAGATTATAAGCCAGCAAATAGAGTAACTAAAAAAATAAAGAAAAAAGATGCAACACTAGAAATAGAATTAGTACCAACCAAAGACATATTAGCATCCATAGGAAAAATAAAAAAAACACAATTTTTAGTTGGATTTGCACTAGAAACAAACAATGAACTAGAAAACGCAAAAGGGAAGCTAAAACGTAAGAATTTAGATATGATAGTGCTAAATTCATTACAAGATAAAGGAGCAGGTTTTGCAACAGTAACGAATAAAATTACAATTATTGATGCGTCAGAACAAATATCAGAATTTGAGCTAAAAACGAAAAAAGAAGTAGCAAAAGATATTTTTGATAGTATATTACGTAAAATATAATATAAAAACGATTGTAACGTTCAAATAATTACTACATTTGAAAAAGGATTAAATACCACTAAAATGCAAAAACTTATTTTATTTTTTTTATTCGTATTCATAATGGTAAGTATGAATTCTCAAGAACTAAATTGTAAAGCAACCGTTATTTCAAATCAACTTAGTGGCTCAAATAAGCAATTATTTAAAACTTTAGAGAAGTCCATAAATGAGTACATGAATAATACAAAATGGACAGATAAACAATATAAAGCACAAGAAAAGGTGCAATGTGTAATAACACTAAGCATTACAGAGCAAACAGGAAACGATCAATTTAAAGGAAATTTACAAGTTCAAGTAGTTAGACCAGTATATAATTCAACCTATTTAACACCAATACTCAATTATAATGATAATGATATAACATTTACATACGAAGAGTTTCAACCATTACTATTTAATGAAACGAGTTTCGAATCTAATTTAGTATCCTTACTTTCGTTTTATGCATATATTGTTTTAGGAGTAGATGCAGATAGTTTTTCGAAAAATGGAGGGAGTATCTATTTAAGAAAAGCAGAAAAAGTAATGTTAATGGCACAACAAGGAGGAAGTAGAGGATGGAGTAGTATAGATGGAAATTTTACAAGATTCAAATTAGTAGATAACATGCTGGATGCAACATTTAGAGAGTACCGTTCAACAATGTATGCATATCATTTAAAAGGTTTAGATGTAATGGTAAAAGATAAAGCCAAAGCAAAACAAAATATAGCAAATGCCATAATAGAATTAAAGAAAATATATCAAAAAAGACCAAGTGCCTATTTATTACGTGTCTTTTTAGATACCAAAGCAGATGAAATAACATCTATATTTACAGATGGACCAAAAATCAATAAAACAAATTTAGTGGAAATGTTGATGCGAGTATATCCAGCAAGAAACAATAGTTGGTCAAAAATAAATTAATAACATAACTAGAAAAGAAAATAAATAATCAAAGATTAAATAGATATGCTTCAGAGTCTAGTAATTAAAAACTTTGCATTAATAGATAACCTACAAGTAGAATTTAAAAAAGGATTATCTATAATTACTGGAGAAACAGGAGCAGGAAAATCAATACTTTTAGGCGGATTAGCATTAGTCTTAGGGAAAAGAGCAGATTTGTCGACACTAAAAAATAAAGAAAAAAAATGTATTGTAGAAGCAGAGTTCGCAATAAAAAATTATAATCTTAAGCCGTTTTTTAAAAAAAACGATATTGATTATGAAGAACAAACAATTATTAGAAGAGAAATCTTACCAAGCGGAAAATCACGAGCATTTATTAACGATACACCAATAGTATTATCCATTTTAAATGATTTAAGTCGAAATTTAATCGACGTGCATTCGCAACATCAAACCCTACAATTAGCAGAAGTAAAATATCAATTTGAATTAATAGATGCACTAGCACAGAATAAAAAATATTTAGAATCGTATGCAAAAGGATTAAAAATATATAAAAAATTACAAAAAGAGTATGTAGAGATAAAAAAAACGCAAGAACAAGCAAGACAACATTACGAATATAATTTATTTCTGTATGAAGAATTAGAAAAGGCAAATTTTCGACAAGGAGAACAAGAAAAATTAGAGCAAAAATTAGAGCAGTTAAATAATGCAGAAACAATCCGTCAAAGTTTGTTAGAAGGGTTGACAATAATTCATTTAGAGCAACATGGAGTAATGCAAGGACTAACAAATGTAAAAAATAGTTTGTCCAAAATAAGAACCTATGCAAACGATTATGAAACATTGTATGAACGAATAGAAAGCATACGAATAGAATTAGAAGATATAGCGCAAACAGTTGAAAGTGAAAGTGAAAAAATCGTTTCAAATCCACACGAAATAGAAAAATACAATGCACGTATGCAATTATTATATGATTTGCAAAAAAAGCATACAGTATCAACAATAGAAGCACTACAAGAAGTAACTAAAGAGATAGAATTAAAGGTACAAAAAGTGCAAGGGGCACAAGAAGAACTTCAAGCAAAAAAACAAGAAGTAAGTGTAGTAGAAAAACAATTAAACGATTTGTCCAATACAATAAGTGAACGTAGGCAGAAAGCAATACCAAAATTTGTAATACAGTTAGAGAAAAATTTATCTAAATTAGAAATGCCAACAGTAAAGTTTCAATTAAGCATAAAGGCAAAAAACGAATTTTTAGAAAACGGAAAAGACGAATTAGCATTTTTAATTTCTGTAAATAAAGGAACAGATTTTATACCAATAAAAAAAGGGCCATCAGGAGGAGAAATGTCACGAATTATGCTTGCAGTAAAATCAATATTATCTAACTATATAGAATTGCCAACAATTATTTTTGACGAAATAGATACAGGAGTATCTGGAGAAGTTTCAAATAAAATAGCAGAGGTAATGATAGAAATGAGTAAAAATATGCAAATAATATCCATCACACATCTGCCGCAAATAGCAGCAAAAGGAGAACGACATTATAAAGTGTATAAAATAGAAAAGGAGAAACAAATAATTACAAACATAAAAGAATTGTCCGAAAAAGAAAGGATAAATGAGATTGCAGAAATGTTAGGAGGAAAACAATTAACAAATTCAGCATTAGCACATGCAAAACAATTACTGCGTTTAAATTAAATAAAAATCATAAATTTGTCTCTAGTAATAGAATAAAAAACTAACCAAAAACAAAATACATGTATAATTTACTAAAAGGAAAAAGAGGAATCATATTTGGAGCATTAGATGAAAATTCAATAGCATGGAAAATAGCAGAAAGAGCACATGAAGAAGGAGCAACATTTGTTTTGACAAATGCACCAGTGGCATTGCGAATGGGAGCAATAAATCAGTTAGCAGAAAAAACAGGATCCCAAGTAATTCCAGCAGATGCAACCTCTATAGAAGATTTAGAAAATTTAGTAGAGAAATCTGTAGAAATATTAGGAGGAAAATTAGATTTTGTTTTGCATTCCATAGGCATGTCAGTAAACGTAAGAAAAGGAATACATTACACCAACCAAAATTACAAATTCACACACAAAGGATGGGATATATCAGCAGTATCCTTTCATAAAGTAATGAATGTGCTATACCATAAAGATGCAATGAAGGAATGGGGAAGTATAGTAGCATTAACATATATGGCAGCACAAAGAGTATTTCCAGATTACAATGATATGGCAGATAATAAAGCATATTTAGAATCCATAGCAAGAAGTTTTGGTTATTTCTTCGGAACAGAAAAAAAAGTAAGAGTAAATACAATATCACAGTCACCAACACCAACAACGGCAGGAAGTGGTGTAAAAGGATTTGATGGCTTTTTTAGTTATGCAGAGAAAATGTCGCCACTAGGAAACGCAACAGCTTTAGAGTGCGCAGATTACACAATATCGTTGTTCTCAGATTTAACCAAAAAAGTAACCTTACAAAACCTATTTCATGATGGAGGATTTTCAAATATGGGAGTGAGTCAATCCGTTATTGAAAATTTTTCAAGCAAAAAAGAATAGAAATTAAATGTATCGTGTAAAAACCATTGTAAAATTATACCAATTTGATTTTTTTGGTTTATTTTGATGTCAACTTGATATTAAAAAAAATACATCTCGCACATTTAGAGAGGCGTTTTTAAAATTTTAGAATTAAAAAAAATATTTATCAAAAAATCGAAGTTATTTTACATAATTAAAATGAATTATTGTTAATTCGTCAGTTAATATTTTGATAATTGAAATAATAATAATAAATTTAGCGTCTTAAATACTAATATAAAAACATTTTTTTGATGAAAAAAATTACCTTATTATT
>Ga0256840_1000911_pt1 | contig 29179 bp, 32 predicted proteins | sample 355202metaG_FD_185969 | JGI IMG/M metagenome (GOLD analysis project Ga0256840, IMG submission 185969) | Hydrothermal vent microbial communities from Mid Atlantic Ridge, Atlantic Ocean - 355-202 | ecosystem: Environmental > Aquatic > Marine > Hydrothermal vents | place: Atlantic Ocean: Mid... | reverse complement strand
GTCTCTGTGTGCCGGCATCGGACGCGGCATCTCTTCTCCCGGCCTGCCCCGGGAGAGATTCCATGTCATATGGATTGTATCGCAGGACCCTGTCCCGGGAACAGAAAATTTATTTTTTTCTTGCCAGGCGGAGAAAACTGATATATTAATAATAATCATTAACAAATTTATCAGGTTCCCATCATCGGAGGACAGCAACGATGTGTATAGAAGTACGAAAGACATGCCGGTGCGGCCGGCAGACGGCCCAGTTCCACATGCGTGACAATATCATGAGCCAGGAGGTCATCGCCGAACTCTACTGTCCTGAATGCAAGAAGCCGGAACTGGATCCCGAGACCATGCTCAGCGACAACGGCTGGGTGATCGAATATGACATGGAGCTGGCCAGGTTCCTGGCCGTGTCCAGGCTGATGGTGGACCCGGAGCGTGTCCGCCCCGGTTACCTCTTCGACTCCGGCTATGCCTGCTGGCTGGAGATGTATCCGGGAGAAAAGGAGGATATCCTGGAGGAGCGCAAGGAGATCATGGCCCTGCAGAAGGAGGATCCGACCCGCTACCTCAAGGAGATCAGCCGCTGGAACATCGCACGGATCGAGCGGCTCAAGGCCGACGGATGGCGCAAGGCCCAGGCGGCATGAGAGGAGACAGGAGGTCAGGAGGGACAGCGGAAGACGGCCCTCCTTCCACTGTCAGAGAATCTGCTGAAGAAATTTTCTGGTCCGGGCGTGGCGGGGATTATCGAAAAAGACCTCCGGCGGCGCTTCTTCAACGATGGCACCCGCATCCATGAACACCACCCGGTCCGCCACCTCGCGGGCAAATCCCATCTCGTGGGTCACCACCACCATGGTCATGCCGTCCCGGGCCAGGTCGACCATCACATCGAGCACCTCGCCGATCATCTCCGGGTCGAGCGCGCTTGTGGGCTCGTCAAAGAGCATGATCTTGGGCTCCATGGCCAGGGCACGGGCAATGGCCACCCGCTGCTGCTGGCCGCCGGAGAGCTGCACCGGGTAGCTGCCCGCCTTGTCGGCCATCCCCACCTTGTCCAGCAGCGCCATGGCGACAGCCGCCGCCTGGTCAGGCGCCATCTTTTTCAGCCTGATGGGCGCCAGTGTCAGGTTCTCCAGCACGGTCTTGTGCCGGAACAGATTGAAACTCTGGAACACCATGCCCAGCTCCATCCGGATCCGGTTGATATCCTCGCCCGGCGCATACAGGTCGTGGCCGTCGACGACGATGGTGCCGGACTGGATGGTCTCCAGCCGGTTGATGGCCCGCAGCAGGGTCGATTTGCCCGACCCTGACGGTCCCAGCACCACCACCTTCTCACCGAGCCGCACCTCCAGGCTCACACTGTCCAGTGCCAGAAATGTTCCGAAATACTTGCTGATGTTCTGTATGCGGATGATGGGGTCAGCGTCGTTCATAGTGGCTCAGCCGGTGTTCCATGGTGCTGATCAGCCGGGAGAGGATCAGGGTGATCAGCAGATAGATGAGGGCGATCATGGTGTAGGTCTCGAAGTAGTTGAAGCTCTCCGAGGCATACTCGCGGCCGCGGCGCAGGATATCGGAGACCGCCAGGATCGAGACCAGGGAGGTGTCCTTGAGCAGGGCGATGAACTCATTGCCCACGGGCGGCAGGATGGTGCGCCAGGCCTGGGGCAGGATCACGTACATCATGGTCTGGCGGTGGTTGAAGCCGAGGGACAGGGAGGCCTCTGTCTGGCCGAAATCGATGGACTTGATGCCGGCCCGGAAGACCTCGCCCATGTAGGCGCCGTAGCAGAAGGCCATGGCAATGACCGCGGCCACGATGTCCGGCACCCTGACAAACCGGCCCAGGGCGAAATAGATGTAAAAGAGCTGCACCAGCAGCGGGATGCCGCGCACCACCTCCACGTAGAGCGAGGCCAGGAGGTTGAAGAACCGGTTGGACGATATCCGGCCCAGGCCGGTGATCAGGCCGATGACCAGGGCAAGGGAGATGGAGGCGATGGTGACCTCGAAGGTGACCAGGATGCCGTCGGGTACAAAACGGAGGATGTCGGCATAGGGATCCGGCTTGACCAGCGGCAGGACAATCAGCAGGCCGATGGTGCCGCAGAGGGCGATCCACCAGGCCGACAGAAGTCCCCGGTCTTCCGGAACCGGGATGGCGGCGCCATCCCCGATCTCGATCTTTTCCACTCCCGTGCCCCGGTCAGCCATCGCCGTTCCCCTGTGCCAGGTCTGCTGTTACTGGCCGATCCACTTTTTCTTGAGCTCCTGGTCGATCCCCTTGGCCTTGACCGCCCTGATACCCCTGTTGACCAGGTCCAGAACCACGGTATTGCCTTTGCGGACCGCGATCCCGTACTGCTCGACCTGGCCGGTCCTGATCACGGAGGCGATCTTGAGGGTATCCTTGTACTTGAGCAGGGCATAGTTGGCTGCCACCGGATCGTCACAGACCACCGCGTCGATCCGTCCCACGTTGAGATCTTCCATGGCCAGACCGATCTCGTCATACGACTTGGGAATGACTCCTTCCGCCGCCTTTATGGCAAAGTAGCCGGTGGTGCCGATCTGACCGCCGACCTTCTTGCCCTTGAGGTCAGCCAGACTGCGGGCGTGGGACGTCCTGCCCACGATCAGGGCCTGGCGGACGGTATAGTAGGGCTCGCTGAAGTCCATGGCCTTTTTTCGTTTTTCAGTGATGGAGACCGATGAGCAGATGGCATCATACTTGCCGGAAGCCAGGCCGGCGAAGATACCGTCCCAGGCCGTATTCTTGAACACCGGCCTGAACCCGGCCTCCCTGCCGGCGGCCTTCATGTAATCGATGGAATAGCCCACGATCTGTTTCTGGGCATTGACAAACTCCATGGGCGGCCAGGTGGCGTCGGTGGCAAAGACGATGGTGGTCTCGGCCCAGGCGGCCCCGTACATGACCAGCAGTGCGATGAGGGTGGCTGCGGCTCTTTTCATCATGGTGTCCTCCTTGAACAGGTATACAGATTGCTGACCGGATCACCGGTCCTGTCCGTCGGCCTCCACGATGTTCCATACCATGGGACCGATGGTCGGTTATCCCGTGAGGGGTTCCCTTTGCACATGTCATCTACCATTGACGATGACCGGTGGCAATAAAAACCATCCCCGGAGACAGTCCTTCTTCTGGTCTTTTTGCGATCTTACCGGAAAAACGCCACGATTCTCCATGGGTTGCCCGATACAGGTTGCCCGATACAGTGACAGGGAGGGACGGCAGCATGCGGTCCGGCCGGAAGAAGGGAGCGGTCCCCATCTTTTCCTTGACGTATCAGCATGAAAAAAGGTAGGTTATCGGGAGCGCATGTTCCATTTTCCAGGTCCGGGCCGTTCCAGCCCCTTCCCGTGAGTACACAACCCTGATGGACTCGTAAAAAATTCGTCAAAGTACCCGCTGTCTCAAAGTGATTGCCGATATCGGTGCCCTGGTACCAAAGTTCATCACACTTCAGGTGGCCCGGCATAACCGTTCGATAGACATGGCGTAGCGGTGTCGGCCATCGGTTTTCCAAAGAAGAGGATTTGCCATGAAGCCAATGACCAGCCTGTTTGCCGCTGTCCTGCTCACCGCCTCCCTTGCTCTGCTCGGCGGCTGCGGCCCCAAGCCCGTGTCCCCTTACTCCACCCAAGCCAACACCAACATGCCCGAGGGCAAGTCCCTGGAGAGCGGCGGCCAGGGCACCATCACCGAGGAGATCGGACCCAGCGAGGAATCCCTTGACGCCTCCGGGCCGGGCCGGGGTGAGGCCCTGGGCAGCCTCAACGTCAACAGTGACCAGAACAGCGAAGAATATAAAAAGACCTATGGCCGCTCCTCCATCGAGATGCAGCCCATCTATTTCGATTTCGACCAGGCCTCGATCCGGGCTGACCAGGTCAGCCGCCTGGAACACAACGCCGAGTACCTCAACAGCACCCCCTCTGCCAGGGTGATCATCGAGGGGAACTGTGACGAACGTGGAACCAACGAATACAACCTGGCCCTCGGTGAGCGGCGTGCCCTCAACGCCAAGAACTATCTCGTCGAGCTGGGGGTGAGCCCGGACAGGATCCGTACCATCAGCTACGGTGAGGAGCGTCCCCTTTTTACCGGCAACGACGAATTCTCCTGGTCGCAGAACCGCCGCGACGACTTTGTCCTGGAATAACCTCTTTCCGATCCTGACACACCTCCCCCCGTTCCACCGGAAACCGGCCCGTCCGGTTTCCGGTTTTTATTTTCCTGATCCGTAAAAAACCACATCCCTTCCCACCAGCCATCATACCGATTTATCATATTTTTAAAAAATTCACCGTACAACCCGCCCCGCAAAGGCCCATTTTTTCATTGACATAATAATAGTTACCATATACTATTGATAAAAAATAACACATGGTAACTCTTTGCACGTTATGAAAAAACAACTCCGCATGACCCACCAGCGCGAGGTGATCCTCAGCGAACTCGGCCGATGCCATACCCATCCCACGGCGGATGAGCTGTATGAGCGGATCAAGAAAAAGCTGCCGCGCATCAGCCTGGCCACGGTGTACCGCAACCTGGAGATACTCTCCGAAGCCGGCCTGATCCGCAAACTCGAGGTCAGTGGACGCCAGAAACGGTTCGACTGGGACCTGCGCCAGCACGACCACATCTACTGCATCCGCTGCCACCGGGTCGACAACATCGACCTGGAAGGGAAGAAGCAACTGGACCTCCCGCCCCATGAAAACAGGGGCTACGAGGTGTCGGGCTGCAGGATCGAATTCTTCGGTCTCTGCCCCAAATGCAGAAAGATCCAACAAAAAACAAGAAAAGGAGAAAAGAAAATGGGTTGCAAGACATGTGGAACCGGACTCAGCGACAAGCAACGCGAGGTTCTCGAGGCCCTGGCCAGGTGCAAGGACGCCTGCGGCAGCAAGGATATCGCCGCTGCCACCAGCCTGGAACCGAAACAGGTCAGCTGCCAGATCACGGCGCTGAAAAAGAAAGGGTACGTGGCCAGTCCGGCCCGCTGCAAATACGAGATCACCAGTGAGGGCAAGGCGGCGCTGTCCTGAGAACAACCTGCCCGCCCCGACCCGGCCGGCCCCGCCGGCACAGACCGATATACCAACACTTCACAACCAAGGAGAAAGATCATGAGTACACTCGTTGCCAAGCAGGCACCCGATTTCACCGCCACCGCCGTCATGGCCGACAATTCCATGAAGGAGGATTTCAAACTGTCCGACTACCGCGGCAAGTACGTGGTCCTGTTTTTCTATCCCCTGGACTTCACCTTTGTCTGTCCCTCGGAGATCATCGCCTTTGACCGGGCCCTGGACACGTTCAGGGAAAAGAACTGCGAGGTGATCGGTGTGTCCATCGACTCCCAGTTCACCCACTGGGCATGGAAGAACACGCCGGTGGACAAGGGCGGCATCGGCAACATCCAGTATCCCCTGGTCGCCGATCTTGATAAAAGCATCTCCCGCAGGTATGGTGTGTTACTGGATATCGGCATCGCCCTGCGCGGCACCTTCCTCATCGACCGGGAGGGGATCATCCGCCACGAGGTGATCAACGACCTGCCGCTGGGCCGCAATGTCGACGAGACCCTGCGCATGCTCGATGCGCTGCAGTTTCACGAGCAGCATGGTGACGTCTGCCCCGCCAACTGGAAGCAGGGAGAGGAGGCCATGAAGCCCACCGCCGAGGGTGTGGCCGACTACCTGGCCAAGCACTCCGGCTGATGCAGTTCCGGCCGCCCGGCGGCCCGCCGGGCGGCCATCAACACCCTTTCACCTTGATACAAGGAGGCTCGAGAGACACATGACCAAGAAAAACGAAGTCTACAAGTGCGCACTCTGCGGAAACATCGTTGAAGTTCTGCACACCGGCGCCGGCGAGCTTGTCTGCTGCGGTCAGCCCATGGACCTGATGGCGGAAAACACCATTGACGCGGCCCAGGAGAAGCATGTCCCGGTTGTCGGGAAGGTGGACAACGGCTACAAGGTCGCTGTCGGCTCCGTGGCCCATCCCATGGAAGAGAAGCACTGGATCCAGTGGATCGAGCTCGTCGCCGACGGCAAGGTCTACCGCCAGGACCTGAAACCCGGTGACGCCCCCGAGGCCACCTTCTGTGTCGATGCGGACACGGTGACCGCCCGCGCCTACTGCAACCTGCATGGCCACTGGAAGAGCTGATCATGGCCCGGCCCGAAGAGATGTACCAGTGCCAGACAGTCAACTGCGGCTATATCTATGATCCTGACAAGGGAGACCGCAAGGGAAAGATCCGGAAAGGAACCCCGTTCAAGGACCTGCCCGACGACTGGCGCTGCCCGGTCTGCGGTGCCACCAGGGCCGCCTTTCGCCCCCTGGCCGGGCCCGGATCGGTGACCGAGGAAAATGCCGAAGCATCCAGAAAATCCAGCAACAGTGAGCACGGAGCAATGAAAAAGTACAAATGCCTCATCTGTGGATACGAGTATGACCCCGAGCTGGGCGACCCGGCCGGCGGCATCGCTCCCGGCACCTCCTTCGACGACCTGCCCGACGACTGGACCTGTCCGGTCTGCGGCGCCGGCAAGGAGGAGTTCGAGGAGGCCTGATATCTTTTCCCTCCGGCCGGGTTGCCCCTGCCGGAGGGGCCTTTCCGCCCGCCGCAGAACCGGCCGCCGCCCGCAAGCGGCCACAGCTCTTCTGCGGCGGGCGGAAAGGCGCTCCACCGGCCAGGACGGCCACCACCAACCACTGCACCGGGGCGGCAGGCACAGGCTGCCGAACAAACAACCATGAACCAGTCCGACGTCAAGACCGTTTTCTTTGCCTTCCGGGGCGACGCCATGTGCTTTGTCCATGTCCTGCTCAACGCTCTGGACATGGCCGAACGGGGCATGGAGGGCCGGATCGTCCTCGAAGGCGAGGCCGTGAAGCTGGTCCCGGAGATGGCGGCAAAAGACTATTTCCTCCATCAGCTCTTCACCCGGGCGCAGGACAACGGCCTTATTGTCGGCGCCTGCCGCGCCTGCTCCACCAAACTGGGGGTGGCTGAAGCGGTCAGCGCTTCCGGGGTCGAGCTGATCGGCGACATGGCCGGCCACCCGGCCATGGCCCCATGGCTCGAGCAGGGATACCGCATCCTTACCTTCTAGGCCGCCGGTATCCCTCCGCAACCGTCGTATGTATGCAACCGGCGCGGACAGGAAGGCTGCTCCACGCCGCCAGGGTATCATTCATTTCCAGCAGGAGGACAGAACAGTGCAACCCATCGAACTTGCAAAGAATGTCTACTGGGTCGGGGCCGTGGACTGGCTCACCCGTGACTTCCACGGCTATTCCACCTATCGCGGCACCACCTACAATGCCTTTCTGATCATCGACGAGAAGATCACCCTCATCGATACGGTGAAAAAGCCCTACCATGGCGAACTGATGCACCGGATCCGCAACATCATCGATCCGGCAAAGATCGACTACATCATCGTCAATCACGTGGAGATGGACCACTCCGGCAGCCTGCCGCAGGTGATCGAAGAGATCAGGCCGGAGAAGGTGATCTGCTCCAAGATGGGGCACAAGGCCCTGCTCAAGCATTTTCATCATGAGGAGTGGCCCTATCACGTGGTCTCCCCGGGCGAGGAGATCAGCCTGGGCGAAAAGACCCTCAACTTTCTCGAGACCAGGATGCTCCACTGGCCCGACTCCATGTTCACCTACCTGAAAGAAGACCAGATCCTCTTTTCCAGCGACGCCTTTGGCGAGCACCTGGCCACCAGCGAGCGGTTCGACGACGAGGTCAACCAGGACGTGCTGATGTACGAGGCGACCAAGTACTACGCCAATATCCTTACCCTCTACTCACCGCTGGTCAAGAAACTGATCGCCAAGGTCCAGGAGATGAAACTCCCCATCAGAATGATCGCCCCGGACCATGGCGTGATCTGGAGATCGAACCCGGGCAGGATCATCGAGGCCTACTCACGCTGGTGCCGCAACGAGGGCAAGGGCAACGCCCTGGTCATCTATGACACCATGTGGCATTCCACCGAGATGATGGCCAAGGCCATTGCCGACGGCCTGCAGGACGAGGGCATCAGCTACAGGCTCCTCGACCTGTCGGTGAACCACCGCAGCGATGTCATGACCGATGTGCTCGAGGCCAGCGCCATTATCCTTGGCTGTCCGACCCTGAACAACGGCATGCTGCCCAGGATGGCCGGCTTCCTGATGTACATGCGCGGCCTGCGGCCCACCAACAAGGTGGGGGCCGCCTTCGGCTCCTATGGCTGGTCCGGCGAGGCGGTCAAGCTGATGAACCAGGCCATGAAGGAGATGAAGTTCACCATCTGCCATGAAGGACTGCGTATCCAGTACGTGCCCGAGCACGGTCAGCTCAGGGAGTGCGTGGAGCTGGGACGCCACGTCGGCAGGACCCTCAAGGACTTCATGGCCGGTAAAGAGATCGAGTCCGTGGTCTGACGAGAGGATCCGGACAGAACATAAGGAGACAATCTCATGAAAATAGTCGTAGACAAGAATGTGGTCGAATTTCACCCCGAGACCAAGCAGGAGACCGCTGACATGGAGGTCCTCTGGCGAGTCGTGGTGGACTGCATCAATGCCTCCAAAAAGATGGAACCCATCGGGGAATACATCCCCATCAAGTCCAACGTGGCCCGGTTCGTCATCGAGGACGTTCCCGGGGGCCAGACCCACTACAGTGAGGACAAGGTGGACGAGGAGTGCACGGTGATCTGTACCATATGCAACAAATACTCCCACCTGAAACCCGGCGATGCGGTGCCGAACTGCTGCGGAAGGGAAATGGAAAAGGTGGACTGAGCTCCTCCCGGCACAGGCAGGTATCCGGAACCGTCCCCGGCCTGTGCCGGAAAACAGCTTCGGATTCCCGTATTCAAGGCCTCTGTCTCTGACAGGGGCTTTTTTTGTGACCGGCGTGAAACACGCCCACCACTTGTACCACTTTGTGTGCCACCACCTCCGCTGTATCCCCCATGGATTCAGAGCTTGTAAAATAATATTTTTCCCAAAAAAAATCGCAGTTGCCCTTCCCTCCGTTGTTCTGCGCCAGTTATCAAAAAAACTGATAAAAATGCCAGTAAAAATCGACTGTATTTCACCGCAATATTTCTGTAGCGTAAGGATCACCTGACAACAGGTGCCGATGTACCGGGGATCGTGGGGTTATTTCAAACCGCTTTCCGGCGGTCGGATCATGACCGGACCACGGTCACCAGTCCCGAAGAAGGAACAAAAAAAGTCCACACACCTGCAACATAGTGATTTTGAAAGATAACAAACAACATCTCCCTCCACAGATGTGTTGCATAGTCAAAACAAAACAACCTCATAAGGATTATTGAACATAAAAAGAACAGAAAAAACCACATTGTGGTTCTGGCCTTCCGGGGCGGCTCCAAGGATCCACCGGCGCCCCTGTCCGGAAATTTTCTCTCTCCCCCGCAACAGCCGGAGCGTTCCCGGCTGAAACCGCAAGGGCTAGCGGCAGCTCAACGTCGTTGCCCGCAGCGGTGGGCCATTACGAAACCGCGATGCACCACCAACTATCAACAGGGAGGTGAACCCCATGAAGAAATCGATATACAGCATGTGTGGAATGTGTACGGTCCGCTGCCATATCCGGGCAGAGGTGGAAGACAACCGGGTCACCTGGGTGGAGGGCAACCGGCACATCCTAGGTGGCGCGCTCTGTGCCCGCGGTGCCGCCGGCATCGCCCTGCGCGATGACACCGAGCGGCCCCAGGGACCGCTCATCCGCGAGGGAGCACGGGGCGAGGGCAAGTGGCGGCAGGTAAGCTGGGACGAGGCCCTGGACCACGTGGCGGGAAAACTTGGCGAGATCAAGAAAAAGTACGGGCCCGAGTCCATTGTTGTCTCCTCCCGAGGCGGCCCGTGGCAGGGGCTCTACAAGACCTTTGCCCATGCCATCGGCAGCCCCAACTATACCAACCATGACAACACCTGCGGCCGCAATACACATCACGCCAGCCTGTCGGTCAACGGCGTTGGCAGAAAGGGACTGCAGTACGACTATAAGAACGCCCGTCACCTGGTTTTGTTCGGCCGCAACCTCTTTGCCGCCCTCCTGCTCACCGAGACCCGCGCCGTCATGGAGATGCTGCAAAAGGGTGGTCGCCTCACCTATGTCGATGTCCGGGTCACCGAGACATCAAGCAAGGCGACCCGCTTCTTCCATGTCCGGCCGGGGACCGACTATGCCCTGGCCCTGGCAATGGTGCACCAGGTCATCAGGGAAAACGCTTACGACGCCACATTCGTCGACAAGTATTTCAAGGATTTCAGTGCGCTCTGCACATTCATCGAGCCCTACACCCCGGCCTGGGCCGCCGGAGAATGCGGCATAGACGAAGATTCGATCATCAACTTTGTTCGCGAGATCAACGAAGACCGGCCCCGGGTCATCTTCCATCCCGGCTGGAACCTGTCGCGCTACAACGACTCCTTTTACGCCTCCCGCATGTTACACATCCTCAACGGCCTGATGGGCAATGTCGAGATGGAAGGTGGCCTGTTTTTTCCCAAGGGACCCGGGGACTGCGGTGTCAAGCCGATCCGCACCGTGGACTGCAAGAAGCCCGACATCGAGCGGGCCGACGGCTGCGGCACCACCTATCCCCAGTTCGAAAAGGGACCGGGACTGGCGCACCTGCTCTTTCCCGCCATGAAGACCGGTAAGCCCTATCCGATCAAGGCGTGGATGGCCATGCGCCACGATCCCTTCACCTGCATGCCCGACCCGCAGCAGCAGAAGGAATACTTCGACAACTGCGACCTGCTGGTCTCCATCGACACGCACTACTCCGAGTTCGGCTGGTATTCGGACGTGATCCTGCCCGAGTCCATGTTCCTCGAGCGGGACAACCACATCATCGTCCAGAAGGGCCTCAAGCCGCGTCTTGCCGTGCGCCGCAAGGTGGTGGAGCCCCGGTTCGACACCAAGGCCGCCTGGGACATCTTCCGCCAGCTCGCCGTGCGCATGGGAGTGGAGGAATATTTCCCCTACGAGACCATCGAGGAGTTCTGGAAGTGGCAGCTGGAGCCCACCGGCTTCACCATGGCCGATTTCGAGGAAAAGGGCTTCATCGAGCTTACCGACAAACCGGTCTTCTACGACCGTAACGAGCTGGAAGGCAAGTTCAAGACCCCGTCCGGCAAGATCGAGGTCATCTCACAGGTCCTGGAGGAGGCGGGCCTGCCGTCGCTCAAGCCCTACCAGAGCCCGGCGCCGCCGCCCAAGGGCAAGTTCCGCCTGGTCTACGGCCGGGTGGCGGTTCACACCCACAGTCATACCCAGAACAATCCGATCCTCCACCAGATGATGGACGAGAACAACCTCTGGATCAACACCGATGAGGCGAAAAAACTCGGTATCAGCGACGGCGACATGGTCGAGGTCGCTGCGGCCAATGGCTACTCCGGCCGCCTGCGCGCCTTTGTCACCGACTTCATCCATCCCGAGGCGGTCTTCACCGTACACGGCTTCGGCCGCCAGGTGCCCCGCCAGACCCGGACCCATGAAAGAGGGGTCAGCGACCAGCGGCTGATGCCCGGCCTGCTGGATGTCTGGGACCAGGCCGGCGGCGCGATCAGCCTCTGCGAGTCCTTTGTCACCGTCAGGGCGGCACAGTAACCGGCCGGACACCAGCCGCTCCATCGCCGGGCGCGCCAAGGGCCGTGCCGGCACCAGCAACAAGAGGGAGATCAGAAATGAGTACATACTACGTGTCGCACGATGTCAGCCGCTGCATCGGCTGCCGGGCCTGTGAGGCTCACTGCAAGGTGAAAAACGATACCCCCGCAGGTTCCAACTACTGCAAGATCATGACTGTTGGACCCAGGCTGAGCCGGGGCATTCCCAGGTTCGACTTCGTCTACATGGCCTGCTTCCACTGCGAAAAGCCGTGGTGTGTGGACGCCTGTCCCACCGGGGCCATGCAGCGCCGGGACAAGGACGGTATCGTCTTTGTCAACGACGATCTCTGCGTGGGCTGCAAGGCCTGCATCACCGCCTGCCCCTGGGGTGTTCCCCAGTGGAACGGCGCCACCGGCAAGGTGGGCAAATGCGACCTCTGCATGGACCGTATCGACCAGGGCCTGGCGCCGGCCTGCGTCTCCAAGTGCGTGACCGATGCCCTCACCTTCACCACCGCCGAACAGGCATCCGAGTCGCGGCGGCAGCAGTTTGCCGAAAGCCTGCTCAGCAAACAGGACCAGCAGGGATAGACCATGGCAGTTCCTTCCCTCCCCCCGCAGTACCTGGCCATCCTGCTCCTGATCCTGTTCGGGATCGGGTTCGGGGCAGTGACCCTGTACGTGGGCCGGTTTTTCCGGATGAGCCGTCCCTACCGCGAAAAGCTGGTGGCCTACGAGTCGGGCAACGAGCCCACCGCCCCGCCGAGGATGCGCTTTTCGATCAAGTTCTACCTGATCGCCATCCTCTTCGTGGTCTTCGATGTGGAGGCGATCTACCTCTACCCTTGGGCCGTGACCTATGACAGGCTGGGCCTCTTTGCCCTGGTGGAGATGTTCATCTTCATCTTCCTGCTGCTCATCGGCTACATCTATGCCTGGAAAAAGGAGACCTTCCAATGGGAGAAGTGAAGCAGACCCCACTGGTGGAAATCGAGGAGGGTGTCCGGATGGTTCCCGGTGCCAATGCCCTGCTTGGCCCGCTCAACAAGCTGGTCAACTGGGGTCGCGCCGGTTCCATCTGGCCGGTGACCTTCGGCCTGGCCTGCTGCGCCATCGAGATGATGGACGCCGGTGCCTCCACCAACGACCTGGACCGGTTCGGTGTCATCTTCCGGGCCAGCCCACGCCAGGCCGACTGCATGGTGGTGGCCGGCACCCTGACCAAGAAGATGGCGCCGGTCCTGCGCCGGGTCTACGACCAGATGCCGGAACCGCGCTACGTGCTGGCCATGGGAAGCTGCGCCTGCAGCGGCGGGGTCTTTGACACCTACTCCGTGACCCAGGGGGTGGACCAGGTGGTGCCGGTGGATGTCTACGTGCCGGGCTGTCCGCCGCGGCCCGAAGCGCTGCTGCAGGGGTTCATCAAGCTGCAGGAAAAGATCATGCAGGAGGAGTACCGATGGAGCCGATGGAGATAGCCCGCAGGCTGGAGGAGCAGTTCGGCTCCGATGTCCTGGAGATCACCAGCCACGCCGGCCAGGTGAGCGCCATTGTCCGCCGCGACCCGATCGTGGAGATGCTCTCCTGGCTGAAGCGGACCGACAGGATCCGCCTCAACCACCTGATGTGTCTCTGCGGGATCGACAACCGCGACCGGATGGACGATACCCTGCTCCGTTTCGAGGTCGCCTACTCCCTCTACTCCATCACCCATGGCCACGAGTTCCGCCTCCGTGCCCAGGTACCGGAAGAGGACCCGGTGATCGACTCGGCAACACCGGTCTGGCGGGGTGCGGAATGGCCGGAGCGGGAGTGCTACGACCTCATGGGCATCACCTTTGCCAACCACCCGGACCTGCGGAGGATCCTCCTGCCCGACGACTGGCGGGGACACCCCCTGCGCAAGGAATATCCCCTCAAGGGCCGCGAGGAATGGAGCGGATTCTCCGACCTGCTCCACAAGGTGGAGAAGCTGCGCGCCTTTGATTTCCAGTAAAAGCTCAGCAGCACGCCATCTGCACGCGCTCGCGACTGGCCGCATAGCGGGCTATAGACGGCCAGCCACGATCACGCACAGCTGACGCACTGTTGAGCTTTTACAAAAAGTATCAGTCTTTTTATGTGGTTGCCAATGCCGATGAACTATTATGATTTCCAGCCGGAGGCCGGAGATGCGGCCGGTCCGAAGAAGAAAAAAGAGAGCCGATCATGACCAAGCCCATGCACACCACACTGGAGGTCCCGGTCGCCGCAGGTGACGAGGAGAGCTACAGCCTGCGGATGGGACCGCAGCATCCAGCCACCCACGGTGTCCTGCGGGTGGACCTGGAGCTGGACGGCGAGACCATCCACGACTGTACCCCACGGGTAGGCTACCTGCACCGCGGTTTCGACAAGCTGGCCGAGCACCGTACCTATGCCCAGGGGCTGATCCTCACCGACCGGCTGGACTATATCTGCGCCATGGCCAACAATGTCGGTTACTGCGTGGCCGTGGAAAAGCTGCTTGACATCGACGTGCCGCTGCGGGCCAAGTACATCCGCACCATGGTCAGTGAGATGTCCAGGATCTGCGGTCACCTGCTCTGGCTGGCCACCCATGCCCTGGATATCGGCGCCATGACCGTCTTCCTCTACTGCTTCCGCGAGCGCGAGGTGCTGCTGGATCTGTTCGAGGAACTCTGCGGCGCCCGCCTTACCTTCTCCTATCCCCGGATCGGCGGCGTGCGCCAGGATGTGACCCATTCCTTCATCCGGCGACTGGCCGAATTCGCCCGTACCTTTCCCCGATGGATCGAGGAATACGAGACCCTCATCGACACCAACCGCATCTGGCTCAAGCGGACCCGCGGTGTCGGTGTCATCTCGGGTGAGGATGCCCTGGACCTTGGCATCACCGGCCCCTCCCTGCGCGGCTCCGGCATCGGCTACGACGTACGTAAGGCGCGTCCCTACGATGCCTACTCCCTGGTGGACTTTGAGGTGCCGGTGGGAAGGGACGGTGATATCTACGCCAGGTACCGCTGCCGCATGGAGGAGATGCGCCAGTCGGCCCGGATCATTCTCCAGTGCATCGACCAGTTGCCGCCAGGCCCCATTGTCGGCGACGATGCCCCCGACCTGGTCATGCCGCTGCATGGTCATCCGAAGCAAGAGGCCGATGCCAGCCGCTGGGGCACCGGCCTGGTCAGACTGCTGCGGGACCGGTCCCAGTTTCCCCGGGGCGAGGTCTATGTCTCCGTGGAGGCACCCAAGGGCGAGCTGGGCTTCTACTTCGTCAGCGACGGCTCGGGACGCCCCTACCGGATGCATATCCGCTCACCCTCCTTTATCCACATCGGGGCCCTGCCCTTCATGACCAGGGGCGCCATGATCGCCGACCTGATCGCCATCATCGGTACCCTGGACGTTGTCCTGGGAGAATGTGACAGGTAGAACACCAGATCCGCTACAACCTCTTACCGACAGGTCATCACCATGCATGTTCTCGTGCTGCTCATACAGATCCTTGTCCTCTTTGCCGTGGTCATGCTGCATGTCGCCTATGCCACCTACTTCGAGCGCAAGATCATCGGCCACATGCAGGTCCGGATGGGCCCCATGCGGGTGGGCTGGCACGGCCTGCTCCAGCCCATTGCCGACGGCATCAAGAGTTTCTTCAAGGAGGATGTCGTTCCTGAGCAGGCCGACCGGCCCATCTTCCTGGCCGCGCCGGTTATCTGCCTGGTGGCGATGCTGACCTCGCTTGCGGTGCTGCCCTTTGCCCCGGGCTGGGTGCTGGCGGATATCAACATCGGCCTGATCTTCATCCTCGCCATGAGCTCGCTCTCCAGTTACGGCGTCATCCTCGCCGGCTGGGCCTCCAACTCCAAGTACACCTTCCTGGGCGGCCTGCGCTCCATGGCCCAGGTCATCAGCTACGAGATCGCCATGGGGCTCAGCCTGGTCGGGGTGATGATGCTCTCCGGCACCCTCAATCTGTCCGAGATCGTTCAGGCCCAGGGCACATCCTTCACCGGCATGTACGTCTTTCCGCAGATCATCGCCTTCTTTGTCTTCTGCGTCGCCATGCTGGCCGAGACCAACCGGGTGCCCTTTGACCTGCCCGAGGCCGAGACCGAGCTGGTCTCCGGCTATGCCACCGAGTATTCCGGCATGCGCTACGCCATGTTCTTCATGGCCGAGTACATCGGCATGATGGTTATGTCCGCCATTGGCACCATCTGCTTTCTGGGGGGCTGGAACGGACCCTTCAGCGTGCCCGGCGTGCCGTTTTTCTGGTTCGTTCTCAAGATCTATGTCTTTCTCTTTGTCTTCATCTGGATCCGCGCCACCCTGCCCCGCTACCGCTATGACCAGCTGATGGGGCTGGGCTGGAAACTGCTGATCCCGCTGGCCCTGGCCAATATCGCCCTGACCGGCATTGTCAAGGCCGTGATCGGCTGACATCCGAGGAGTCGATATGTTCGTCAAATACAAGCCCAAACGCAACCTCCTGGAGACGATCCTGCACACGGAGATCCTCCGGGGCATGGCCCTCACCCTGCGCCGGCTCTTTTCAAGGCCCATCACCCGGCAGTATCCCGACGAGGAGATCCCGGTGGCGCTTGGATTCCGCGGCCAGCATGCCCTGGTCCGCGATCCGGAAACCGGGGGGTCCCTCTGTGTCGCCTGCATGCGCTGCGCCACGGTCTGTCCCTCCCGCTGCATCCATATCCGTTACCACGAAGACGACGGGAAACGGGTGGTGGACTCCTATGACATCGAGGCACTGCGCTGTGTCTACTGCGGCTTCTGCGAAGAGGTCTGCCCGGTCAATGCCCTGGTCCTCACCGAGATCTTCGAGTACGCCGCCTACAGCAGGCAGCCATTCCACTTCGACCGGGACGGCCTGCTGGCCAACTGGGACCGCTTCTGCCGGGAGCGCAACATCTCCCCGCAGGAGTATGTGAACCCCTTCTGGCGGCCACGGGGACTGCCCGAAAAACGGCTGCCCGCAGGCAAGCGGCTGCAGGTACCCGAGGACTGGACCATGGAGGGCCAGGTCGTGGGCAGCCGCTATCGGGAGACCCTGCCCAACGACGGCACCAGGTAGTTGAAGTTGCCAGTGGCCACAGATGGAACGTGGCCCGAAATACGAGGAACGAAACGATGTTGATGCTGCTTTTTTTCTGTTACTGCGCCGTGGTCATAACCGGAACCGGACTCCTGGCCGTGACCCTGAAGAATCCCGTGCACTCGGTACTCATGGTCCTGATTCTCTTCTTCCACGTGGCCATGCTCTACCTCTCCCTGGGGGCCGAGTTCCTGGCCGCGGTCCAGATCATCGTCTATGCCGGCGCCATCCTGGTCCTTTACCTGTTCGTCCTCTTCCTGGTCAGCCTCAGGGACGAGGTCAAGATGCCGCGCTTCGTCTCCAGCGCCTGGCTGGGCCGGCTCATCGCGGGCGGCATGGTCGCCTGCCTGCTCTACATCCTGCCGGTCTTCACCACCGGCGCCAAGGGTGACTGGCCGGCGCAGAGGGTGCAGGCGATCACCCCGACCCGGGCGCTGGCGACAGAGATGTATTCCGCAAGCGTGCTGCCGTTCGAGATCGCCGGCCTGATCCTGCTGGTGGCGGTGATCGGCGGCCTGCTGCTGGCGCGCAGGGAAAAAGATGTCCCTGACGACGTCAAATGAGAGCGCGTGACCAGGTTATCACGTTGCTGCAGCAACACACCATGAAAACCGAAGCACAGCCAGGGACAGCCGGTACAATCGCCCCCGGGGAAAACCGGTTCCGGATTCTGTCCCCTGGCTCCAGGCTTCAGACTTGGGAGGAACTGTCGTGATACCGCTCAGCTGGTACATGGCCTTGGCCGCCATCCTCTTCTCCATCGGAGTCTATGGCTTCCTGACCAGGCGCAACATCATCATCATGTTCCTGTCCGCGGAACTGATGCTCAACGGGGTCAACCTGAACCTGGTCGCCATGAGCTACTATCTCGAATCCATGCGCGGCCAGGTCTTTACCTTCTTCATTATCACCGTGGCCGCCGCCGAGGCCGCCATCGGACTTGGCATCGCCATCTGCCTGTACCGCAACCGACAGACCGTCTACGTGGATGAAGTCAACCAGCTGAAGGGATAAACCATGCCAACCTATCTGCTGCTCATACCGTTTCTGCCCCTGGCTTCCTTTGTCATCACCCTGCTGTTCGGGCGAAGAATGGGGACCAGGAGCCACTGGCTGCCGATCATCACGGTCCTGATCTCCTTTATCTGCGCCCTCAAGGCCTTCACCGAGGTCCTGGCGGGCAATATCGTCAACCAGGATATCTACACCTGGATCAGCTCCGGCAATCTGCATGTCTCGGTGGGATTCCTGGTGGACCAGCTCACCGCGGTGATGCTCATCGTGGTCACCTCCATCAGCTCGCTGGTCCATATCTACTCGGTGGGCTACATGAAGGGCGAAGACGGCTACTACCGCTTCTTCAGCTACCTCAGCCTGTTCACCTTCTCCATGCTCATGCTGGTGCTGGGCAACAACTTTCTCCAGCTCTTCTTCGGCTGGGAGGCGGTGGGCCTTTCCTCCTACCTGCTGATCGGCTTCTACTATGAAAAGGTCTCGGCCGCCGATGCCGGCAAAAAGGCCTTCATCGTCAACCGGATCGGCGACTTCGGTTTCATCCTCGGCCTGTTCCTGGTCTTTGTCACCTTCGGTACCCTGCACTATGAACCGGTCTTCGCCAATGCCGAACAGGCGGTGGGACAGACCTTTTCCATCTTCGGCATGCACTTCGACCTGCCCACCGCCATCGCCCTGCTGCTCATGTGCGGCGCCCTGGGCAAATCCGCCCAGATCCCGCTCCATGTCTGGCTGCCGGACGCCATGGAGGGTCCAACCCCGGTCAGCGCCCTGATCCATGCCGCCACCATGGTCACGGCCGGCGTCTTCCTCATCGCTCGCTGCAACCCCCTGTTCGATCTCTCCGCCGTGGCCATGAACACGGTGACCATCATCGGCGCCATCACCTGCCTGTTCGCCGCCACCATCGCCCTGGTCCAGACCGACATCAAGCGGGTGGTGGCCTACTCCACCCTGAGCCAGCTGGCCTACATGTTCGTGGCCTGCGGCGTGGGCGCCTACTCGGCCGGCATCTTCCACCTCTTCACCCACGCCTTTTTCAAGGCCCTGCTCTTCCTGGGCTGCGGTTCCATCATCCTGGCCATGCACCATGAGCAGGAGGTCGGTTTCATGGGCGGGCTCAAGAAGTACATGCCGGTGACCTACATCACCTTCCTCATCGCCACCCTCTCCATCTCCGGAGTGCCCGGCCTGGCCGGCTTCTACTCCAAGGACGAGATCCTGGCCATGGCCTTTGCCTCGCCCGTGGCCGCCGGCAAGTTCGCCTGGTTCATCGGCACCCTGGTGGCATTCCTGACCGCCTTCTACTCCTTCCGCCTCTTCTTCCTCATCTTTCACGGTCAGTTCAGGGGAACCAGGAAACAGAAGCAGCATCTGCAGGAGTCGCCGGCCGTGGTCACGGTGCCGCTCATGCTGCTGGCCGTGGGCGCGGTGGGCGCGGGCTGGTTCGGGGTGCCCGAGATCCTGGGCGGCGACAACCACTGGGCCCACTTTCTTGCCCCGGTTCTCGGTCATCCCGAGGTCCACCTTGGCTATATCACCGAATCGCTCCTCATGTGTGTCTCGGTCCTGGCCGGGGTGGGGGGCATCCTGCTGGCCTGGTACATGTACATCGACCAGCCGGCCCTACCGGAAGAGCTTGCCGCCAGGTTCCCCCGGGCCTACCGGATCCTGCGCAACAAGTACTACGTGGACGAGTTCTATATCCGGTTCCTGGTCGAGCCGGGCAAGACCTTCAGCTCCAGGGTCCTGGACCGGATCGTCGACACCAATGTCATCGAACTGGCGGTCAACGGGGTGCCGCGCCTCATCGGCGCCCTGGCGGCCAGGATCCGCCGCCTCCAGGACGGGCAACTGCCCCATTACCTGACCTGGATGGGAGGAAGCGCGCTGTTTCTCTTTGTCTGGATGTTTACCAGGTAACAAGGGGAACATAGACGGCCGAAAATGACCTGTTCCATGCCCCGTGAGGGGGGACGGGCAGGCTTCCTGATGAAATTTTGACTTCTGCTACCCTGACAGCCATGTCCATACCGATTCTCAGCACCCTGATCTTTTTTCCCGTTGCCGGCGGCCTGAGCCTGCTGATGGTGGACCGGAACAAGACCCATCTCATCCGGATGATGGCCCTGATCATCGGCCTGATGGAGATGCTCATCAGCCTGCCGCTCTTCTTCCTGTTCGACAAGACCACCCCCCGGATGCAGTTCACCGAGCTGACACCCTGGATCCCGGCCCTGAACATCAACTATTCGCTGGGGATCGACGGCATCAGTATCCTCTTCATCCTGCTCACCGGCCTGGTGACCGTGCTCTCCATCCTCGTCTCCTGGGAGGCCATCCGGGACAAGGTCAAGGAGTTCTTCATCGCCCTCCTGGTGCTGGAGGGCATGATCATCGGGGTCTTCTGCGCCCTGGACTTCTTCCTCTTCTATATCTTCTGGGAGGCCATGCTGATCCCCATGTTCCTGATCATCGGCATCTGGGGGGGACCGAAACGGATCTACGCCACGGTCAAGTTCTTCCTCTACACCCTGGTGGGCAGCCTGCTGATGCTGGTCGGCATCATCACCCTCTACTACCATGGCGGCCATACCTTCGATATCCGCGAACTGGCCCGCCACACCTATTCGCCCGGCCTGCAGATGCTGCTCTTCTGGGCCATGTTCGCCGCCTTTGCCGTCAAGGTGCCCATGTGGCCGGTCCATACCTGGCTGCCCGATGCCCATACCGAGGCCCCGGCCGCCGGCTCGGTGATCCTGGCCGCGGTCCTGATCAAGATGGGGGCCTACGGTTTCCTGCGCTTTTCCATGCCCATCCTGCCCGACGCCACCCGGGCGATGATGATCCCCATGATCGTCCTCTCCCTGATCGCCATTGTCTACGGCGCCGTGATCTGCCTGGCCCAGACCGACCTCAAGCGGCTCATCGCCTACAGCTCGGTCAGTCACATGGGGTTCATCACCCTGGGGCTCTACGGACTGAATACCCAGGGAGTCGAAGGCGGCATCCTGCAGATGATCAACCATGGCATCGTCACCGGCGCCCTGTTCCTCTGCATCGGCATGATCTACGAGCGGACCCACACCAGGGTCATTGCCGATTACGGCGGCCTGGCCTCCACCATGCCGCTCTTTGCCGGCTTCTTCATGCTCTTCACCATGGCCGCGGTGGGACTGCCGGCCACCAACGGCTTTATCGGTGAATTTCTCATCCTGCTCGGCAGTTTCATCAACAGGCCCTGGGCCGCCTTTTTCGCCGCCACCGGGCTGGTTCTCGGCGCCTGGTACATGCTCTGGCTCTTTCAGCGCATCTTCTTCAACCCGGTGAACAGCAAGGTTGTCGGCCTTGCCGAACTGAACCTGCGCGAGATAGTGATCCTCCTGCCCATGGTGGCCCTGGTCTTCTGGATCGGTCTCTACCCGGACAGCCTGCTCAGTTTCATGCACGTCTCCGTCGCCCACCTTCTCGACCAGGTCTACGGAGGCGCCGATGCGGTCAGCCGGGTTGCCGTGGTCCTGCCGTAACCTGGGCCCGAGACGGAGGAAACGATACCAATGGTTTTTCAACAGGAATGGAAGCAATGAACATGATCAACTGGGCAACCTTTGAACCGCTGTTGCCGGAGATGCTGCTGGTCTGCATCGGCCTGGCCCTGATCTGCCTGGATCTCTTTGTCGAAAAGACGCGGGAACTCCTTCCCTGGCTGACCGTGCTCGGCTGTGTCACCGTGCTCGGCATGGTCATCGGCGAGCGCAACGTCACCGCCTTTGGCGGCATGTTCCTCACCGATTCCTATGCGGTCTTCTTCAAGGTGATCAGCCTGCTGTCGGTGATCATGGCCACGCTGATGGGAGAGCACTACCGACGGGTGCACGGACTGCACCACGGTGAATACTATGCCCTCATGGTCTTTGCCGCCACCGGCATGATGGTCATGGCCTCGGCCGGTGACCTGATGGTCCTCTACCTGGGCCTGGAGCTGATGGCACTGTCGGTCTACTGCCTGGTGGGGATGAACAAGGGCGAGGGCCGGTCCACCGAGGCGGCCATCAAGTACTTTCTCATGGGCGTCTTTGCCTCGGCCATCCTCCTGTATGGCATGTCGCTGGTCTACGGACTCACCGGCTCCACCACCATCAGCGAGATCGCTCGCTACACCGCCGCCACCGGCCTGACCGAGAACCCGGTCCTGCTGGCGGCCCTGGGCCTGATCATCGCCGGCTTCTGTTTCAAGGTGGCGGTGGCGCCCTTTCACTTCTGGACCCCGGATGTCTACGAGGGCGCGCCCACCGTGATCACCGCCTTCATGTCCGTGGGACCCAAGGCCGCCGGCTTCGCGGTCTTCGGTCGGGTCCTGCTCTCCGGCTTTCCCGAGCTGCAGCCGCACTGGGGCAGCCTGCTGGCCACCCTGGCCCTGCTGACCATGGCCGTGGGGAACCTCACTGCCCTGGTCCAGACCTCCATCAAGCGGATGCTGGCCTATTCCGCCATCGCCCACGCCGGCTACAGCCTGCTCGGCGTGCTCGCCGGCACCGCCGACGGCCTCTCCGCCACCATGAGCTACCTGCTCATCTACGGGTTCATGAACATGGGCGCCTTTGCGATCCTCGTACTGCTCTCCTCCCGGGGCGCTCATCATGAATCCCTGGACGACTACCGCGGCCTGGCGAAAAGCCATCCCCTGGCCGCGGCCCTGATGCTCGTCTTCATGTTCTCCCTGACCGGGATCCCGCCGACGGCCGGGTTCATCGGCAAGTTCTACCTGCTCCGGGCCGCGCTGGGCGCGGGCTACACCTGGACAGTGATCGGTGCCGTCATCTTCAGCGCCATATCCGCCTACTTCTACCTGCGGGTGGTGCGCTACATGTATATGAGCGAACCGGAAGGTGAGCTCGACTTCAGCTATACTCCGGGTATTTCAGCCGTACTCGGGTTGGCACTGCTGGGGGTTGTCGGACTCGGTCTGCTCCCCGGCACCATAATTGGCTGGGCTGCCAGTGCTCTGCTCGGCCAATAAGTGGTATTGACCGCGGTCTTGCCAGCCGCGGTCAGGCCACACTATCTCCTTCGTACCGACGGTCGGCCCCGTGGCCGGCCGTCACCTTTTTTATCCGGGGAGCGGGAATATCGCGGCCCCCCGGAATCCGCAATTTCCGTTCTGTTATATTCCGCAGGCATCATCATGGGGCCCGGGCAGAACGAACTTGATGGTCTTGTCCGGTGTTTCCCGGCAATCCGAGCAGGCCACGACTCCATTGTCGCCTTTTTTCCGACACACTTCGCAATATAGATAGTGTATGGCCAGAAAGGACCAACCTGCTGATTTAATGAGCTGAAGAATCCGGAATATCCTGGCTCAAGCGGTGTCTTGGCCTTGAACGGTGTACCTGGAAGGGGTTTACGTCCTTCAAGCGCTACGTCTGGGCATCCATCGTATCAGCCAACCTGCTGACACTTGCCCGCAAACAACTGGCCTGAGCATTTCTTGGCTGGAAGTGACGCTTGACAGGACAGGTGCGTCTTTTTTCCACACAAAATGTCCAAGAGGGCCTATGGCCAACTACTCGCTGATCAGGCTTAAAAGACGCTTGGCTAAAACGTGATATTGGTTATCAAGTAAGAAAAATCTCTGATTGGTTTGCCGGCAAATCGCCGTGTTTGGACAGACACTAGTTCGGAAACACTGGCCCTGCTCCAGCCGTAAGGGATGGGGTTTATGTGGCGCTTACTTAAGTATACTGTCCCCGTAATTTTCGTAATTTTGTTATATTCCGTAGGCATCATCATGAGGTCCGAGCAGAACGAACTTGATGGTCTTGTCCGGTGTTTCCAGGCAATCCGAGCAGGCCACGACTCCATTGTCGCCTTTTTTCCGGCACACTTCGCAATACAGATAGATAATGATGAAATTGCGCTTCACCGGACATGAATAAAATCCCTGCCACTTACCCTTCAACGGTTCACCAATGGCAATCGGGTTTTCAATGATCATGTCAACCTTTTTCTTGACAAGTTTCTTTATCAAGGCGTGCTTTTTAACAGCCTTCAGGAAGGCGGTTTCAAATCTGGTTTCCATCACTCCCCGAAGACCTCATCGTATGAATGCCACTGTGCGCTACCATTGCACAGTTTGGCCTGAGCGTCTTCCATGGCCTGCTGAAAGGCCGGATGGAGAAGAATTTTTTCCATATATTCGCCCTCGACACGCCGTTTCAGGGTCAGCAGGTATTGCGTAACCATATCTGCAACAGACGTGCGATTTTCAGCGGCAAAAACCTTGGCGAACTCGGCAAGATCCTGGTCGAGACTTACATTGAGACGGGTTTTGGGCATAACAAACCTCCTTACGTTTGTTCCTATTATACACACAACAGGAACAGGCATCAAGAACAATAAGCTCTTAAACACAACAGTTCCCGAACACTTTAAATGAACTTCTGGTCGGTGAGTACCGGTTTAAGTGAGACCGTTTCCTCCCCGGTCTGGTATAGGAGCGGTGAAAGCCCGGTGGCATCTTCGAGTTCAACCCCAGGGCCAGGTCGGTATGCTCGGAAAGGTAGGCGCCCGAGGCCATGTCCACGGGATCATTGCCGCCGAGTTTAGTATGGTGTCCCCATAATTTTGTTGCCGTTGGCATCGGTCATGGGGATCACCCGGCCTGCGGCGTCACGGGTGTAGGTGGTGGTGCCCAGGGAATCGGTCATGGCGCTTAGCCGGTCATGCCGGTCATAGCTGAAGTGGACGCTGGTGCCGTCCGCATAGCTCACCGTGTCCACCTTGCCGGTGGGTGTGTAAGTATAATTGGTCGTATCACCGTTGCGGTCGGTGCGGCTGTGGAGGGTCCGTCATCGTTATAGGAATACGAGGTAATCCGGCCAAAGGGATCGGTCTTCTGGATGACAAGACCCCGGTCATTGTACTCAAATTTTGTAGTATTGTTCTCCTGGTCGGTCAGTTGCTGCAGCATGCCCGGGGCATCATACTGGTATTGTATCTCTTTTTGACCGTTGATCCTGGATGTTTTCAGGTTGCCGTACTGGTCACGGGTGAAAAAGGTCGGCACGCCACGGCCGTCGGTGACCCTGGACACAAGGCCGTTGCCATAATAGCCGGTGGAGGTGCTGATGGACTGGCCCGGAGCCGGGTACACCGTGGTGGAGACGGGGTGGTGTTCCCCGTCATAGCCATATTCCACCCTGTGGCCCAGCGGATCGGTGGTCTCCGCCAGGTGGAAACCGGCATCATAGGTGTTGGTGGTCTCATGACCCAGGGCATCGGTCTCCTTGATAAGGTTATTGTGGCCGTCATAGGTATAAGTGGTCGTCTGGCCCCGGTAGTCGGTGGATCGGATGATATGATCCTGGCCGTCATATTTGCGGCTTGTTGCCTGACCCAGCTGGTTTTCCTCGCCGATCGATCTTCCCTTATGGTCAAAGAAGTAGACCTGGAAGTTGCCGGCCGGGTCTTCCTCCATGTTGCGGAAACCGGAAAAGTAATAGTGATAGGTCGCGCTGCCGCCGGACTGCCGGGGAACGATCTGCCGGATCACCTGGCCCTGGCCGTTATAGACATTGGTGGCCGTGGTGGTACCCACAGGATTCTTCAGGCTGGTGATCCGGTGGCCGGAGTCATAGCCGTAATGCCATACCTTGCCGTCCGGGTCGGTGAACCTGGTCAGGTCCCTCCCGCTGTACCCGTAGGAGACCGTCCGGCCCGTGGAGTCGGACACGGAATCTATCCAGCGGCCCGCATAGTGGAGGGTGAGCCAGTGGCCAAAGGTGTTGGCCACCCTGGCCAGCCGGTCATTGGAATAGGTGAAGTTGATCCGGTTGCCGTCCGCGTCCTCCTGGTAGCTGATCCGGTATTTTTTGTCTGACACCTTGGAAAACACCATCTTCCTGCCGAACCGTTCCTGCAACGTGTAGGTGTTGCCGGATTTGGAAAGGGTTGCCGTGATGCCCGGCGGCGAGACAAAAGCGCCATTGGCCAGCTTGACAAACTGCATGGTTTTGTTGCCCAACCGGATGGTGACCACGTTGTCGATCACCCGGTCGATGGCCCACTTGGCGGCAAGCGCGGCGGTCATCCAGCCCTTGATGTTGTCCTCGTGCTCGAGAAGATCGAGGATCACGTACTGGGCAGCGATCATGGAGGCCGCGTCCACCGGGGTGCGCAGACCAAGCACCGGGTTGCCGCCGCTGCCCTCTTCCAGACGGATGTCGTAGTTGTGCGCCCAGCCGTTCGAGAACCCGTGCTGGTCCACCTTGCGCAGGCGGGCCGCGCTGGTATAGGAGCGGTGAAAGCCCAGCGGCATCTTCGAGTTCAACCCGAGGGCCAGGTCGGTATGGCCGGAAAGGTAGGCGCCCGAGGCCATGTCCACGGGTTTGTTGCCGCTGAGTTTGGTATGGTGTCCCTGGAATTACGGCAGCATATCTCGGCCACCACAGATCGGTTTTATGAACAGGAAAAATGCAATATCGGCCATCTCGGCAAATGGTACAAAGAACATAAGCAGCTTTCCCCATGGAAACGTGCCGCCGGCATCTATATCCTTCACTTGAGCCAGCCGCAGCTCTTTTTTGAGGGCAACCACCGTACCGGCGCCTTAATCATGAGCCATATCCTTGCCGCAGACGGCAAGCCGCCCTTTGTGCTGCGAGTGGCCAATGCCGAGGCCTACTTCAACCCTTCCACCCTGGCCAAGATGACCCGTAAATCCATGGTCACAAACCTCTACAAACTACCGAAAATAAGAAAAAAGTTTGCGAAATTTCTCAAAGAACAGGCTCGCGCCAAATACCTGACTGCGTCTTAATAATATCGTCTGCCTGTTTCCCGGTAAACCAGCATGGCTGGACCATATTTTTTAACGCCACAGCCACAATAAAGAATGAAAATAGTCCGGATGGCATCACTTCGTGGGTAATTTTCGGATAAAAGTTCGCTGTTTTTGTAAAACAAGATTTCCGAAAAACTCTTTGCTGCAGGAGTCCCAGGAAAAATTCCCGGCAAATTGTCGGCACTGCCGGCCATTTAACTCCAGGGCCCGCATGGCGGCACACCGCAGATCATTGTTCAGGTAACCGTTGATCCCGTTTTTTACGATATAGCCGGGTCCGGTGACAGGATAGGCGGCAACCGGTACACCGCAGGCCATGGCCTCAAGCAGTACCACCCCGAAGGTATCGGTCCGACTGGGAAAGACAAACACATCGGCAGCCGCCATGTGACAAGCAAGTTCCACCCCTCTCTTGGCGCCGGTAAAAATAACCTCGGGGTAACGTCTTTGCAGCCGAGCCAGTGCGGGACCATCCCCGACCACAACCTTTGAGCCGGGCAGTCCGATATCAAGAAAGGCGGGCAGGTTTTTCTCCACCGCCACCCGGCCGGCATAAAGAAAAATCGGTCGTTCCAGATTGAGATAGTCCTTGTCACGGGGCTTAAACAGATCGGTGTCTACGCCGCGTGACCAGAGTGCCAAGTTATTGAAACCGCGCCTGCGCAGCTCATCTATCAGCGTGGGCGCCACCATGGTGCGGGCAGCCGTGCCATGAAAAAACTTTACCACCCGATAACTGACGTCCAAGGGTATCGGTGCGCGGAGCCGAACATATTCAGGGAATCGGGTGTGATAGGAGGTGGTATAGAGTAATCCGAGTTTTCGGCATACTGCCCTGGCTGCCCAGCCTAAGGGACCTTCCGTGGCAATATGTACCGCATTGGGCAGGAAATCGGCAATAAGCTTCCTGATGGCGCCGGGCAGAAACAGAGACAGCCGAATATCCGGATAAGTTGGACAGGCAATGGTGTGGAACAGCGCCGGAGTAATCAGCTTAACCTCATGTCCCCAATCTTCAAGGGTTGATACGGTCTGACTGAGAGTAGTTACAACGCCGTTAATTTGTGGATGCCAGGCATCGGTTACGATACATATCCTTATTGTCGTCATATGCCAAGGTCGCTCCCATCTGCGGGGTTACCCATTCGATCACCCCGAGAGTACCGTCATGATTTTCCGCCAGGGCGGTACAGCTTTCCACCCAGTCACCGGAATTGGTGTACAGGATATTGCCGATGTTTTTCACCGCAGCCTGATGGATATGGCCGCATATGAGTCCATCAACCCCATTGTCTTCAACCTCGCGAACGACAACTTCTTCAAATTTACCGATATAGTTGACCACCACTTTGGTCTGATGTTTCAGCCAGGATGAAATAGAGCGGTATTCAAGCCCAAAAAATTTGCGGCAATTATTTATCCAGCGATTGGCGATCAGGAGAAGGTCATAGGAAATGGAACCGATGGTTGCCAGCCAGGGACTGTTCTGAATGACACAGTCAAATTTATCACCATGGAGGACCAGATATCGTTGCCCGGAAGCTGTCTCGTGAATCACCTGGTTGGTGATTTCAATATTTTTTACCCTGGTGCCGTCATAATTTCGCAAAAGCTGATCATGATTACCCGGCACATAAAAAACCCTGGTCCCATTTGCCGCCTTGTCAAAAACGGCCTGAACGATGCGATCGTTTATTTTCGGCCAGTGCCAGCTTCTTTTGGCCTGCTGTAAGTCAAGAATATCGCCGACAAGATAAAGATATTCAGATTCGGTGCTGGTTAAAAAATCAAGCAATTTTCTGCTCTGTAGACTCCTGGTTCCAAGATGAATATCAGAAATCCAAAGTGATCTGAAATGAAGTGGAGCCACTTTGTCCTCCCGGGCAATATGATATTCTAAAAAGCGCTCTACCAAGAAAAAATATCCCAACGGTTCCGCATGCTCTATCACCCTTTTACACGAAAAATATTTCTATAAAGTCAGGAAGATGTTTTATTTTTATTTGATTTTTCGTCTGGTGAACTATAACCACCGATTTTCGCGGAAGGTTTTCTGTTAACATTTTACCTTTCCCTAGAAAGGTCAGGGATTCGCAAGTGCGCATCGTTCCTTGCCTTAAGTCATGATAAACGGCTATCACCAATATTTTTTGTTATGCAAATTGACGCATAAGATTCAACGCCAGCAAACTTATAATTTTATCTTAGACTCGCCGGACACCAGGACCAGAAAATTGACATTGATTAAACAGCGTACATTCAGCAAGCTGAGAGAATACGAAGGTCACGCGGACAAATGACCATTTGGCTCGATTGAATTTTAACATTTTATTGTTGACTTTTTAATCGTCATACATGTATAACATGATGCATGAGAGATCATACCTTTTTCACGCATCCGCAACATGACTGGCAAAAGCGATACGAAGCGCTGAGAGCATCATTCGTGGAACGATTACCTGACAAGATCGTCGCCGATCGATTCGGCTATTCTCATGGATACTTCCGG
>Ga0256840_1000910_pt1 | contig 29264 bp, 29 predicted proteins | sample 355202metaG_FD_185969 | JGI IMG/M metagenome (GOLD analysis project Ga0256840, IMG submission 185969) | Hydrothermal vent microbial communities from Mid Atlantic Ridge, Atlantic Ocean - 355-202 | ecosystem: Environmental > Aquatic > Marine > Hydrothermal vents | place: Atlantic Ocean: Mid... | reverse complement strand
TCCTTCGTATCTACATCTATAGCAGCCCATACGAAGATTAACTTCTTTTCCAGTTTCATCTTTGTTTCATCTATCGCTATTAATCTTCTCTTTTTCTTTTCTGGCTGCTTTAAGACTTTCTTAAGTCTGTGGTAGTAAATCCTGACAGATTCTTGACTTATTTCTTCGAATAAAGATAGAATGCCGCAAGTATTTTAAGTTCTACATCTTTCTTATTTCTCCGAAAGACTTTTGTAGACTTGACGTAATCTACTAATTGCCTTAGAGCGGGTTGTATATATTGTATTTCTTATATTTATTCTTTGTTTCTATTCTTGACAGCACCACACATTAGAAATTCGGAAAATTTATTATTCAAATATATCTACAAATAAACATGGATAAAACAAAAACACAGAATAAAAATTCATATATTAATATTTTTAAAAATTATATAAATTTGGCGTTTATAATAATATTTATATATACTATTATATCTGATGTGTACTTTATATCCTTAAACAATGTACCACTATCCTGGGATCCCGCATTACATATGTACTACTCGCTAATATACTTTTATTTAATAAAAACTTTAAATTTTGGAGCTATTGTAAAAGTTAGCAACTATTATCCTCCCTTTTTCCATTTGTCCTCTTCTTTATTATATACAATATTTGGTTTTTCAAATAAAATTGCTATATTAACAAATATTATGTACTACGTTATATTTGTTTATTCACTAATTAAAATTGGTGAATACTTAGATAGTAGAGAAGCTGGCTTAATATCTGCAATGGTAGCTTCATCTTTTCCGATATTATTGATATTCCAGAGAAAATACATGCTTGACTTTGCATTAACCTCTCTTGTAACATTCACTGTATATATGTATTTGAAATCTGATAAGTTTAGAAATCTTAAGTACTCTGTTCTATTTGGTTTAGCGTTTGGATTGAGTGAATTAACTAAGTGGGATGCATTTATCTACATATTACCTCCAGTTCTAATAACATTTGTCGTTGACTATTTAAACAGATGCCCATATTGCCAAAAATTCGTTAAAGATGGAGTAAAAAAAGGATTTAGAAAGTTTTGTTCACAGAAACACGCCAAATTGTATGATCCAAAAAAGGAACTATACTTATATACAAATGCAATCATATCCTTACTTGTAGCTTTTGTAGTTGCAGCATGGTGGTACTTACCAAACTTGCATAGTGTAATTGTAAGGCTAACATACTTTGCAAATATTGGTGGCAAAGAAGGAGACCCTACAGTTTACACAATAAGAGGTTGGATTTATTATCTAAAGGCTATATTAAATTCGATATGCGTACCATTCTTAGTTATTTTTTTGGTATCTATATATTATTTATACAAACACAAAAAAGATTGTAAAACCCTTACTTTAATATTATCCTCAATAGTTGTACCTTACCTAATTCTCACAATCATCTCAAACAAAGATTGTAGATATATAATGCCAGTACTACCATTTATAGCTCTACCCATAGGCATATTTGTAAAAGATTTTGCAAATAAAAATAATATTGGAAAATATATTTTTGCAGGTATATTAATTTTATGCATACTAAACATATCAGCGGTAACTTTTGGTCAACCATCAGTAGATCACAAAATACTACCAACACCAGATTATCCAAAAACAGAAGATTGGAAAATCAATGAAATATTAAAAGCTATCGAAAAAAGTGGAGGAAATGGCAAAATTGTAGTAACCTTAGCTGACCACCCATATCTAAACGGTCAATCTCTCGAATTCTATACATTTGAGAAAGGATACAAATTTGTAGTATATAACGGTGTTTACTTAGGTTACAAAGGATTCGTAAGAATATTCAACAAGATAGGATACATAATAGTAATTAAGCCTCGTAAACATAGGGGTGTTTATGGAAATATAGAAGCAAAATTATATGAATACTTTTATAAGCATATACAACAATTTAGAAAAATTGCCGTATTTAACTTACCAGATGGAAGTAAAGTTTATATATACAAAAGAATAAATAGCTAAGTAAGCCTAAGTTTACCAACAATATTTCCAAAAAAAACAATAAATACAACCAAAATTAGTGTTATACACTCAGAAAATTTAAATCTAACAATTCTACGAAGTATTGAGCTGATTAAAGTTTTTGCGTATTTATACTCGGTGTCTAAATTGTATTCTCTTGATAAAATAGCCTTAGAATATCCTTCATAATAAGCCCTTTTAAAAGCATATTTTAGAGTAGCTCTCGACTCAGGAACCCTGTGATAAACAATAACGGACGGATCATAAATTATCTTTACATTTGGCTTTAATTTTTTTAACCTCATTGCAAATTCAGCTTCCTCCCCACTCAATAATTTTTTGCCATACCTTCCGACTTCTGACCTAAAGTATCCAGCAATTTTAAAAGCTTCTCTTTTAAACCCCATGTTTGCTCCAATAGGATTCCTTATCTCCGATTTATTTTTGGGCATAGCTTTGTAAGTGCATCCTACTATCCAATCCAATTCTTCAGCTAACCATTTCGGTCTTTTTTTGTCAAATACTGGAACTATTTTTCCTCCAACAACCCAAACTTCTTTATCCTCGAAATTTTTCAACATATTTTCCAGCCAATACTTATCAGCCCAAGCGTCATCATCTATAAATGCAATAATATCTCCTCTTGCAACTTTTAATCCAGTATTTCTTGCCTCAGATAAACCAAATCCATGAGATCTCACAATTTTCACGTTATTTGGGATTCTCTCTTCGTAAAACTGCACGAGTTCATCTACTGGATCGAGCACGAGTAAAATTTCATCAGGTTTTGTAGTCTGATCTAAAAGTGAATGCAGGCATTTTAAAACATCGTTTAATCTTTCTTTAGTATAAGTGCAGACGATTACGCTGACCTTCACAAAATTACACCACACATTTCACTTTTTAAATACTATTGTTCCGTCCAAATGATACCTTCGGGAGTTAAAATAACATCGACCCTAACGTCGTGCTCGTCCATCAGATGGCTTAAATCTTCGAACACCTGAATCGGATGGGCTATTACAACATAAACGCAATCGTCCAGCAATCCCTTTTCCTTCAAAATCGAATACTCCCTATCTCCGAAACCGCTACCTTTGCCTATTCTGTTCCCCTTTCTATCCACCGCAACGCAACCCTGAACGAAAACGTCCACCTTGAGCTTCAACTCGTCCAAATCCACTTCCCTCCCGTATTTCAGCATCTCCTTTAAGGTTCCGGCTTTTCCCCTCTCGATTACGAGAAATCCGGTCATCTTAGGCTTTACGGCGAGCAACACTTTCCCGTCTTCGAGCACGATTTCCCTCGCTCTCCTCAACGGAGAATCGGGGGCGCAGAAAACGACTTTTGCCTTTCTATATTGCTTCAGTTCCCTAAGCCTCTCGCAAGCCTTCTCCGCCCCGACGAAGTTTGGAATCCTTCCGTAAGGTGGAGGAAACTTCGAAAACTTCTCTATCCTCTTCCAAACTAAATCTCTAATTTTCTGTTTATCCACATTGATTACTCATAGTCAGATTAATATTTATGTTTCTATATCGATAGATTGGTGACTGAAATATGGCATTAGAAGCTCTAAAAGATGTAATCAAAAAAATAGCCAAATCAAGTAGTGTTGATAAAGCTCTTGTAGAAGAGATCGTAAGGGATATCCAAAGGGCTTTATTAAAAGCTGACGTTAACGTTAGGCAAGTTAAGGAGATAAGCGAAGCTATAAAGAAAAGAGCTTTAAGTGAAGATGTTTTACCATCATTAAATGTAAAAGAACACATAATAAGAATAGTTTACGAAGAGTTGATGAAAGGAATTGGTGAAGGGTTGGATATACCTCTCAAAAAGTCCAAAATCATGTTAGTTGGTTTGCAGGGAAGTGGAAAAACAACGACTACAGCAAAATTAGCTAAGTACTTCAAAGATAAGGGTCTAAAAGTTGGAGTAGTTACGGCAGATACTTGGAGACCAGCAGCTTATGACCAGCTAAAACAGCTTGCAGAAAAGTACAGTATAAAGTTTTACGGTGAAAAAGAAAATAAAAATGCAGTAGAGATTGCTGTAAATGGTTTAAAAGCTTTAAAGGATTGTGACATGATTATAATTGATACAGCTGGAAGACATGCTCTCGAAAAGGAATTAATAGATGAAATGATAGCGATAGCCAAAGAGACCAATCCGGATTACAAACTATTGGTTTTAGATGCTGCTATTGGACAGCTTGCAAGTAAGCAAGCTAAAGCTTTCCACGATGCAATAGGTATAGATGGAATTATAATAACAAAATTTGACGGTACTGCTAAGGGTGGTGGAGCTTTATCTGCTGCGAGAGAAATTGGCATTCCAATAGCATTCATAGGTACTGGTGAAAGAGTTGAGGACTTGGAAAGATTTGATCCAGCGGGATTTGTTTCGAGATTACTCGGAATGGGAGATATAAAAGCTCTTCTTGAGAAAGTAGAAAGAGTTGTAAAAGAAGAGAACATAGATACTGAAGCATTTTTAAAAGGTACGTTCACGCTTAAAGACGTTTACAAACAAATAGAAGCAATGGGAAAAATGGGGCCTATAAGCAAAATTTTGGACATGCTACCATTTGGTTTTGGATTAAAAATGGATAACGATATGGCTGAAATGACTCAGGAAAAAATGAAGAGATTTAAAGTAATCATGGATTCAATGACAGAAGAAGAGTTGCTCAATCCAAAAATAATAGATTCTTCAAGAATAAAAAGAATTGCAATTGGATCTGGTACCTCACCTCAAGAAGTTAGAGAACTACTAAAATATTACAAGACTATGAAAAGCGTTATGAAGAAAATGAAGAAGGGCAAATTAGGAAAACTACCTATTAAAGGTTTTCCAAAAATAAGCTTTTAAAAGGGTTGTACATGAAAGTAGCAGGAATAGATGAGGCTGGAAAAGGCCCGGTAATAGGACCAATGGTTGTTTGTGGAGTTAAAGCAGATGAAAAGGATTTTGAAAAGTTAAGAAAGATTGGCGTTAAAGATTCAAAGAAACTAAGTAAAAGCAGGAGAGAAAAATTGTTTAGAATTATTAAAAATACGTGTGAAGTGGAAGTGATAGTTATTGAAGCTTCAGAATTAAATGAGATGATGAAATCAAGCAGTATAAATGATATACTATTTAACAGCTATGCTAAGTTAATTCTAAATCTTAAACCAGATATCGCTTACGTAGATAGTTGTGATGTAAATAGTAAAAGGTTGAGTGAAAAGCTAACTGAAAAAACAAACATCGAGACAATCTCTATGCATAAAGCTGATTCAATAAGAACAGAAGTGGCTACAGCATCAATAGTAGCAAAGGTTCTGAGAGACAGAAGAATTGAGGAAATAAAAAAGGAGATAGGTGATTTTGGTAGTGGATATCCTTCAGATCCAAAAACGATCTCTTTTCTAAAAAAGTACTATGAGGAGTATGGGGAGTTTCCACCCCACGTAAGAGTATTCTGGAAGACTTTAAAAAGAATAAAAAATATTAGTCTTCTTTGACCTTCTTTTTAACTTCTTCTACTGCATTCGTGTCTTCAAGAGTTGTGACGTCACCAATAGATTCTCCCTTCTCTATAGCTCTGAGAATTCTCCTCATTATCTTTCCACTTCTTGTCTTAGGTAGTTTGTCAAGGAAGTGTATTTCTTCTGGAACTGCTATAGGACCGATCAACTTTCTGACGTGTTGTTTTAGTTCTCCTTTTAAATCTGGTGTTGGATTGTAACCTTTCTTGAGAACTACAAAGGCTACTGGAACTTCTCCTTTAACTTCGTGTGGTTTTCCAATAACTGCAGCTTCACTAACAGCCTCATGTGCAACTAAAGCACTTTCAATTTCTGCAGTACCTAATCTGTGACCACTAACGTTCAATACATCATCTACTCTGCCAAGAATCCAGAAGTATCCGTCCTCATCAATTCTTGCACCATCTCCGCTGAAGTAAACCAACTTTCCGGGATAGGCACTCCAGTAAACTCTAACGTATCTATCTGGATCGCCCCACAAAGTTCTGAGCATGGAAGGCCAGGGTCTTGTTATTACTAACTTTCCACCAACGTTTGGTGGACATGGATTTCCTTCGTCATCCCATACTTCAGCTTTTATTCCGGGGAAAGGCCTTGTTGCAGAACCGGGCTTTAACTTTGTTACTCCCGGCAAAGGAGTGATCATAAACATTCCAGTTTCAGTCTGCCACCACGTATCCATTATTGGACATCTCTCTCCTCCAATTACTCTGTAGTACCACTTCCAAGCCTCAGGGTTTATTGGCTCACCGACAGTTCCCAAAATTCTCAAAGTGCTGAGATCGTGTTTCTTTGGCCATTCTTCTCCCAGCCTCATAAAGAACCTAATTGCAGTTGGAGCAGTGTAAAAAACGGTAACACCAAATCTCTCAATTATACTCCACCATCTATCTGGCTTCGGATAATCTGGAGCTCCCTCATACATCAAAGTTGTAGCCCCATTGCTTAAAGGCCCATACACTACGTAACTGTGTCCAGTTATCCATCCCACATCTGCTGTACACCAATATATATCTTCATCTTTTATATCAAAAACCCACTTTGTAGTTATATGAGTTCCAACGTTGTATCCACCATGTACATGCAGTACACCTTTTGGCTTTCCAGTTGTACCAGAAGTGTAGAGTATGAAGAGCGGATCTTCAGCATCCATTACTTCTGGCTCACATTCTGGTTTAACACCATACTGAACATCATGCCACCATAGATCTCTCTCTTCTTCCATATTTACTTCGTTTCCGACTCTCCTTAGCACAATAACATTCTGAACACTTGGAGCATCGTCCAGTGCCTCATCAACTATTTTTTTAGCTTCTATAACTCTACCTCTTCTATAAAAGCCATCCATTGTTATTACTAACTTTGCTTCTGCATCGTTTATTCTATCCCTCAACGCTGAAGAAGAAAATCCACCAAAAACTACACTGTGAATTGCTCCTATTCTCGCACATGCCAGCATTGCCACTGCCAATTCTGGAACCATACCCATGTATATTGTAACTCTATCTCCCTTCTTTATACCAAGCTCTTTTAATGCGTTTGCAAATCTACAAACCCTTCTATACAATTCGTAGTAAGTAATTACTCTAATTTCGTTTTCTGGTTCACCCTGCCAAATTATAGCTGCTTTATTCTTCCTCCAGCTTTTTACGTGCCTATCCAAGCAGTTGTAAGTTATGTTTATTTTACCACCAACAAACCACTTATAAAATGGCGGATTGCTATCGTCTAAAACTTTATCGTAAGGTTCAAACCACTCTACCTCACTTTTAGCTATTTCATCCCAAAAAGCAATAAAGTCTTCTTCAGCTTTTTTGTAAATTTCTTCATCTTTAATCCATGCTTTTTCTCTTATTTCTTCAGGCGGTTCATATACTTCCTCTACTTTTAACAAACTATCTATTACTTTTTTCTCCATTCAGACACCCCAAAACTTTAATTTTTTATTATGTTCAACTCGTACTGAAGTTTGTATATAAAGTTTTCTACGTTGATCGAATAATAAAAATCAAAATAGTAAATATAAATTATCATGTGCAACTACAACATACACATAAACTAACATACTTACAAAAATTTTATCTAAATAAGCCTTGTATTCTTAGTACTTAAAGCTTTTTAAATTTACTCTATCTCCGTTAGCGCAGTAACATTAAAAAATTACGACAACTATCAAACAAGGTAATAATTATAAATGATAAATAGTACTTTGAACATGCTCGTCTGCTTTGTAAAACTCGGGGCAATAGGTAGCGCTATAATTTCGGAATACCTCATAGATGAGAGAGCTGACAGAAATGATTTAGAAGTTAGAGTGTTTACTTCTGGGGCAAAGATGGGTGAAAAAGAGGGGGAAGAATTAGCAAAAAACGCTCTTAAAGTAAATCCCGATTTAGTAATTGTTGCATCACCAAATGCATCTTTGCCGGGACCAAAAAAACTTAGAGAAATTTTAAAAAATGAAGGAAAAAAAGTGATAGTTTTGAGTGATGCTCCCGCAAAAAAGATAGTTGATGAGCTGGAAAAAGATGGTTTTGGATACATTATAGTTACAGCAGATTCAATGATTGGTGCAAGAAGAGAGTTTCTTGATCCTACAGAAATGGCTCTATACAACTCAGACGTAATAAAAGTGTTATCAGCTACAGGTGCTTTAAGAGCTGTTCACACAGCAATTGATGAATGTATAAAAACAGGAAATTTACCCAAAACAATCATAGATGCTTGGACTGCTGTAAAAAGTGGTGGTTTCAAAAATCCTTATGCTCTTGCAAAAGCTTTTGCTTCATACACCATAGCTGAAAAAGTTTCAGCTATAACAACAAAGGCTTGTTTCGTAGAAAAAGATGCTGAAAAATATATACCAATGGTTGCTGCAGCCCATGAAATGATGAGGTATGCTGCAAAGTTGGCTGATGAAGCAAGAGAAATTGAAAAATCTAACGATGTTGTTTTAAGGACACCACACGCAAAAGATGGAAGAATACTGAAAAAAGATAGTTTACTGCAAAAACCAAGTTAACGACCAACTAACTCCAGTAATAGAATGTTCTTGCAAACTATTTTATATTTGTAGCAAACACCCATTAGGTCAAGAATTTCTAGTATTTCTGAGACTGAAGGAAACTTCTTGAAATTTGGAATCAGAGAATAATACAGCTTCAAAATTTTTTCTTTTTCAGGCTCTAAATCACTGAAGACTTCTGAAAATATGATTATTCTTCCATCGTAGCCTACCATTTCCCCAGCATTTTTTAATACTGGCTTAAGATTAACATACTGCAAAATGGATGAGCATATAACCACATCGTACTTTCTCTTAGCAATTAATTTCGATTCTATGTTAAACTTTTTTAAATTTACCCAATCAAGGTTTTCAGATTTTATTCTATTTTCTGCTATTTTTAATATTGAGTGAGAATGATCTATCCCCGTATAAATGCCTTTACTACCTACTATATTTCCATAGTAATGGGGAGAAACACTACCACATCCAAAGTCAACTATTTTTGTGCTGTCTTCTCCCAGATTAAGTATTTCGGAAATTACATCTCTCGCAACACTAAAAGGTGCTTCACAAAGCCAAATATTCCATAGATCAGCATCTTTTATGAAACCTAAGGTGATGTTTGGATGATTCGGATGTATTAGGGCAAAGTATGATGCTCTATCTAAGGTATCGCAAAAATCAATACATGAAAACTCAGGTTCAGCAAAAATAGTTTCTACAATTTTTTCTGGTTTGCTAATAGAAAAATTCTCTCTCCAAATTTTAACGTACTCGCTATTTGGATACTCTGTATCCATTACCTTAGTTCTGCCAGTAAAAAAGTAAGCTTTCAAAGATAAATACGCATACATAAAATCCATAACAGATTCAAGGCTTTTTTTACTTTGAATAGAAATCATATTCCGTACACCTCCTCCATATACTTGACAACTTTTTTTCCAAGATCTGTTATTCTGTAGTATTTGTATCCGTCTTTCTCCACAACTTCAACTAAACCAAGCTCGATTAATGAGCTATTTCCATTGTATCTATTACCCATACCTTTTAAACAGCCAAGAACGTTCGAAGGGTCGCTTCTTATCGCTCTTGCAATATTTGCAAGATAATCAGCGTTAGGATAGATCCTATCTAAGTATTTCAAAACTCTTTTTCTTAAAGAGCTTTTGTTTAGGGATCTTAATATGTGTGGGTCAATCGTGAGGAAGCTCTGAACGTTCATATCTATCACCATAGTAATAGTGATGATAACAAAATAAAAACTTTTCTCGACCAGATATAATAGTTTAAAAAATATTACTAAAATTAAATTATTTAATTAAAATTTGACTCCCAGCATGTTGATCATAACTGTATGCGATACATATCCAGCAATTGCTGCTACCCACACCATACCAACTAAATGGACTAAGGAGCTCATGAATCTACCACCATCCATAACTTTTATTGAAAATGAAGAAACTATAGCATGTATCAACAAAATGAAAAAGACCATTACATTTAAGACTGCCAAGCTTGATGCCGGAACTGTGTGTAAAATTCCTCCGACAAAAGTGCCGGGTATGTTTAACTTGGAGTACAGCTTATTCATGGATTGCACAACACCAAAAGATATGTAGAGTGAGAAAGCTATACCAATTATAACACCGTAGGCTAATCCTATAAAGGAGCTTGTTGTTTGAGATCTCTTAGCTCTCAATGTATTTAAAATTGTAAAGTTCTCAGCAATTATTTCAGCAACATCTTTGGGATCGCTTCCAAGACCTATGGCTTCAACAAACATATCAGTGAATCTATATATAAGATTGCTACCAGTCTCAATGCTAAACTTTTCCCACGCTCTCTTTTTGTTTATCCTAGTTTTTAATCTTTTATATAAATTTTTAACATCGTTAGTTAAGGGACCAAAGTCATGAGCTGTTAAGAATTTTAAAGATTCTAAGATGTCTCCACCTCTTGCAGAGGCTGAAGCTCCAAGACTCATTATAAAGGAAGGAGCGTTTTTATCCTTATCTCTTATTATTGCTTCTTCCTTTCTTGATAAAAATCCGGGAATTAAGAGGGGGGTTACACTAAAAGCGACTATGAAAGGTGTAGGAATTGTAACAAGCTTATACACATAGTCAATAAACAGTAAAATCGTGAAAACTACAAGACACATAGCCATTGAGATGTAAAAGTACTTGTACAACTTCCAGTCAACATTTGTCATTTCACCCGACGTTTGCCAGACTGGATCATCTGGAGCTACAGATTTTAAGTAAACTAAAACACCCAATTCAACTAAAACGAAAACTACAATTATTATGTTAAGCATAAATGTAACACTTATTCCAGTTAAAAACGGCATTATTATTGCAAATGCTGCAAAGAAAGATAGAGAAATTATTATTGAGGTATAAACTTCCTTGAATATATCTATACTGTAAAGTTTTCCCTGATAGTTCGTAGCAAATGCGTTCATTACAGTTTTCTGCTCTCTTTTTATAAATTCCTTGAAATCTTCACCACTGTCCAGTTCATGAGCCATTCTATCCAAGAATTCAGAAAATATTTTACTTGGCGTTCTTCTAGCAATAAATCTACAAGCCTGAGACAAGTTTCTATTCCACTTCTCCATTAATAAATATATTTTTCTTGTTTCTTCAGCTAAAGCTCTGTACTCCTTTCTACGAGAAATTATTTTCATCATTTCCTTCCTATCGATGTCTGATGTGGCGAGAGTACCCATGTGAGTTATGTAGAAGTGTATATTGTTGTCTATTTGGTTTCTAACTCTCCCAACTATTATTTTCGGGTAAAGTAGAGCTATCAATACTAAGAAAACTGGGACAAAGTAGAGTAGAATTGCAAATAAACCAATTAGCTTAAACAAATAAGCTGAGAGTACTGTAACGAGTAAAAACACTACAAAAGCTGTAGCAGTAAGGGGTGCAAGTATGAATTTGATGTATTTTTCAAAGCTCACCCCACAGTGTCTCATACACTCGAACATAGGCATCACCTCTAAAGTCTAAACGGTAAACCTTCAATTCCTTTCTTGTAAAAGTTCCATATTGTTTTCACGACCTCGTAGTAGTCAAATATTTTCAATTCAACCATTCTTTCCAAAATTCTGGCTCTCAACATCATCTCTTCATAAATCTGTCTTGGATCCTCATAACCAGCAGTTTGAGCTATCTTGTTTTCAAGAATGTATGAGTTGTAAAGACCTCTAAATATGTGTTTATCAGTTACGGAATCCCATTCAAAAACAGTTCTAGTTACAACTCCACCTATATCTTCATAGTATCCTTCTATTTCTTCAACAACCAAACATCTTCTAAGAAACTGCCCTTTTCTATAAACTGCCTGCTGAATAAGTGCAACGTTCAAGTTATCAACGAAAGTTATTGGTACGTTTATTGGATCTCCAGTTAATCTTTGAATCAACTTTTTAACACTACCAGCATGGAACGTTGCTAAGACTGGGTGTCCAGTCTGCATAGCTTGGAAAGCTACTGAACCTTCTTTACCTCTAATTTCACCAACTATTATGTAGTCAGGTCTGCTTCTCAAAGCTGCTTTCAGTAAATCAAAAAGATCAACTTTTCCAACTTCACCTCTCTCTCTTGTATTTAATTGCTGCCAAACTGGATGGGGTACTTGAACTTCTGGAGTGTCTTCTGCAGTATATATCTTTGAGTTTGGTTTTATGAATGGTATCATTGCATTCAGAGTTGTAGTTTTACCACTTGCAGTTTCACCACTGACCCATATACTCATTCCATACTCCAAGCAAAGCCAGAGGTAAGCTGCAACTTCTGCAGATAGAGTCCCCCAATTTATTAATTGAGTTATGCTTATGGGGACAGCTGTAAACTTTCTTATAGTAAAAGATGGGCCCTTGAGTGAGACGTCTGTACTGTAAATTATGTTTATTCTACTACCATCTGGTAAAGATCCGTCTACAATAGGTGTTCTTTCACTAACCGGTCTTCCCATTCTTTCTCCAAGATTTTTCAAGTACTCTGCCATGTAAAGGTCGTTTTTGAAGTCTATGTTTGTTGGCATCATTTCGAATATCTTGTGAACTATGTGTGTGTTGTGAGGTCCAATAACGTGTATATCTTCTATATATGGATCTCTAACAAGAGGTTCTAATGGACCAACTCCAACTACCTCTCTTTTTATCATGTACTTGAATTTAATAGCTTCAGCTCTCGTAACCGGAACTTTCTCAAAACTAAAACCAAAAGAAAACTTTTTTTTCTTTTTAACTGGTTGTTGTGTTTTGGTAAGTGTGGTAACCATTTCAAAAAGTTTATCTATTAATTTATCCATTTCCTCATCGCTTTCGGGTACTTTTTCATATGGGGCTAACTCAAGCATTTTATCCATTATAAGATTAAATTTCTCTTCATCTTTTTCACTCAATCTCGGCTCTATAGCTATGTAATGCTTATCTCCATCTCTATTTGTCCAAATATGTATAAAAATCGGATCTCCAACAGGATATATGATGTTTGGTCTCGGGAGTGATTTCATATCTCTCGTTAAAGATGGGACAAAATTTGGGATAGTACCCTCTCTCTTTTTAAATTTAGTTAAATAATCCTTAAGGTGAGGATTCCTTTTTAAAGCATCTTCAAGCTTATCAGACTTTACAACCTGCATACTCATCAAGCTACAGCTGCTATTTCAACTACAAGCCCAATCTTAGGCTCAACTCTGAAGGCCGTTTGTTTTGAGTACTTGTCAACAGCAAGGTTGTACTTTTTGATCATCATTATATTCTTTAGATCAGTTCCAACTTTTTTTGTTGCAGTCTCTATTAGTAGGGATGATGTTGCCTCAACTTCATTCATAACAGCTTTTGGCAACTCATCCTCAACTGCCGTTAGAACTACAGCCTTTCCAGTAGCTACTACTCTTTTAAAGAAACCCATCAAATCAATTACAGCCTTCTCATTTATATCGAACTTTACTAACGAACTAAAACTATCTATAAAAATTACATCGTTCTCAAAAATTGCTTTAGCAGAGATCAGTCTTTTTGAGTAATCACTTCTTTCCTTAATTTCGTTTATTAAGGGATACACTGGAAAGAACTTTATTTTACCTCCAATAATGTGGTGAACAATATTGTAGCCAAGAGAGAGCATTTGTTTAACAAAGTCCGTCGTTGTTAGTTGAGTTGAAACGTAGCTAATACTAACATCATTGTTCAGCATTCCATAGACCATTCTTTGGCAAATAACAGACTTTCCACTACCATGATCACCCTTTATTAAAGCAATCGTTCCTGCTGGTAGTCCTCCACCAAGCTTTTTATGGAACTCATCGTTTTCTATTTGTACAGAGAAGACCCTCATCGCTACCACCTCCAACCATCAAATTTCAAAATTCAAGTTCGAGGAAACGCCATCGTAAAGCACGATTTTTATTGAGTGATAGCCCGTCGTCAGATTGGTAATAACATCAACTTCTCCCGTTTGTCCCGGATTCAATACAGATGGAGATGTTAGAACGCTGGAAGGTGAAATTATATCTCCATCTATGAGTACTGTTAAACTCCTATTAGTGAAAGTGAAGGCATCAGTTCCCGTATTTTTAACGTAAAAGACGTAGGCTGTACTCGTTCCTATGGTTTTAGTAGGAATATTGGTTGGATCGTTTATGATCTCAAAATCTGTTGTAAGAAGTTTTTGCACTCTGTTACCTTGTTGTTCCATTCCAATAGATATTTTTTGAACAGTAGTTGCCATCATAACTGACAGCGAAGAGGCCACTATTACCACAGCTATGAACAGAATTATGTGTGCCGCACATTCTCCAAATCCCATATTAATCCCCCCTAACTTACAGTGTACTCTGCAAACTTTGCAACTCCATTTCCGGAAACAATCTCAATTCTATGTGTAGATCCTACAGTCCCCTGCAATCCACTCAAACTAATCTTAAGGTAGCTTAACGGGAAGAAATAAGTCGAATTGTACGTGAAATTCTGCTGAAGAACGCCATCAATGAGTATTGAGAATTTATTGGCTTTCAGAGTCGTTGAGCCATCGTTGTATATTACTACATCCAGAGAGTAAGTAGAGATTGTTGTATTCGTTGCATTTATAGATACTATTTTGAAATCTGTATTTTCTTTTTGTATTTTTAATTTCAATTTTTCTTTTTCAGCTGAATTTATCATTTTAAAGTTATTATTCATTACGTTAACTACTACTCCAAACGCTATTAAGCATGCAATCATCATCAATGCAAAGGCAGCAGTAACGCTAAACCCCATGGAGCTCCGATACCTCCTTCTTCATTCTGTAAAGATCCTTCTCCACCTCCATAACCAAGTTTCTATCAAACCTACCAGTTCTTAGGGCTTCTATGTAAAGCAAGCTCATTAAGTGATCTTGAACGTTCATGTATCCCACTGGTCTCCAATCTGAATTTTCGTGGTAAAGCTTGATGCCCCTTGCATACTTCAGTACAGCCATAAGTACATCTTCGCTTATCCAGTTAATGTCAACGTAATAATTTAAAACGTCCTCTAAACCATCGTAGCCAACTCTTTCCATAAGAAACTCGATCCACTTTAGTAGCAACATTATTCTCTTTGCATCTCCCGGAATTTTTGATAGCCTTGGAGCTCCATAAAATGAATAATCCTCATACTGCCTGTCTCTTCTTGCAGGATACCTCGGATATTCCTCAGTATGCTCAACAAATCTTGGATATTCTTTCCTTTCATCATATCGATAATCCTCATGTTGATATTCTTTATATGGCTCCTTATAATGCTCAACTTTCATTAAATCACCTCCAACAACCTCAGATTTAACATCTTCAGCTTTCAAAACTTCTTTCTGCTCAACTTTTTCTACACCCTCCTCAATCTTGGATTCTCCAACTTTTTTTCCAACATCCTGCCTGAGAATTTTTTCAAGACTTTCAAGTTTTTTATAAATGTCATCTATTTTTCTAAGTTGATCTTCTGCATTTAACATACTCTCTACTTTTTCTATAATTTTGTCTATGTGCTTTTCAGTAACTCTTCTACCCTTCAGCATCTCATATATATCTCTAAGAATTACAGAAGGTATTCTACCTCTATATCTCTCCAAATACTCTCTTATTTCGTTATCTGATAAGTAAGGACTACCCTCAGATTTTTCCTTTTTAACTTCATTTTTCGAATTATCAGATTCTTCATCTTCAAGAGAGATTATTTTCTTTTCATCAGAAATCACATGATCACCTCCTCGTAGAGGACTTGGTTGATTATATCCTTCAAGTTCACATTCTTCCTAAACAACATTCTTAGATCATCAACAACGTCGTTTACAATTACTTCTAATTCTCTAAGTTGCTTCTCCATGTTATCCAATCTTTGAATACTGAGAGCTGTAACTTTTGATGAGCCTACGAAAGGATTGATTTGAGAAGATACAACTTCGTAAAGAGCCATCATATCCTTTAATGAGTCATCCATTTTCTGTAAATCCTGTTTTAGTGAATCAATTTCTTTTTTCAGATTGTTTATTGCTATATCCAATCGAGGTAGTTTATTGTCGATATCATTCAATCTTTCCATTATCTTCTCTATAGTTTCATCACCTGCAGTAGATTGGCTTGATGTAGATTTTTCCTCCTCTTCCACCTCTTCTTCCTCTTCTTCAAGTTCTTCTTCCTCTATTTCCTCCTCTCCCTCATCGTTTTGCTTTTTTCTGAAAAGTTTTAGACCCACTACTGTCACCCCCTGCAAATTAAAAATTTATAAATAAAATATAAATCTAAAATATTAAAAAAGTTTTACTGTAATTCAACTATGCTAACAGTGTATGTTGGTGGTGTTGTAAAGTCAATTATGCCCGGAGCACCAAACTCTGGCTTAACATTACCATACACGTGGGTGTTAACTGGAATAGCAGATCCAAACACAGCAGTGGCATTTATAGCCAATGCAACTCTATCTCCTGAGTTCATAGTCGGAGTTGTAGCAGTAATTGAGCTGTCAGCATCCTCTAAGACTATTATTCCAAAGTTAGTTCCAGTAGTTGGGAAGGCAGTTGAGCTAAATATATCTCCACCACTTGTCAGAGTTGCAAAGTACGTGCTGTTGTAGTGAAGTACTGCAGCTTTTTCACCGTTGCTTATAGTAATCGTAACCTTGCTGAGGTCAATTGGCTGACCACCGGTGTTTGGTTCAGCTATAACAGCGAGCTTCGTAATTCCACCACTCGCAGAATCGTAGTAGCCAAGAACCTGATCAACTTTTATTCCACTCGAAACCTGCTTTGTAGTCTCTCTACCAGTAGCCATTGCCTTCTGCTGTAGGTAACCGACTGTCTGTATAAGCACTGCAGCACTCACTGCAGCAACCAATACCATCGCTATGAAGACAATCAGTGTCTCGATACCTATGGCACCTTTTTCATTTTTCCTAAACTTTTTACCTACCACCCTACCTCACCTCCTTACTTACGATAATCCTTATCATTATAACCATATAAAAATCTTATTTACTTTTAATATGGTAAAAAAAAGTGTATGAAAAAATATATATGGGTGTGTAGGTACAAATGTAGGTAAGTTAAAAATGAAGAACTGCAAAGCCCATATTATGTAAGATCCGTCCAATTTTCTTTCTTATGGATTTCCTCCAGTTAGCTTCGTTATCAACTATGAGTATTCTACCCTTAGAATAACAATCAATTACCTTTTTAATTCCTTCAAGAAATTCCCTGCTATATATATTGTTGTTAAATTCTACGTACATTGAAGAATCAAGATCCCCACTAACATCTATTACAACTGCATTTGCAATATGCTCGATTTTTTCTTTACGCCCAGTAGTATAAACTATCATATCATCTAAAACGCTCTTTAAATTAGATTTGAATAGATCTGTTGAAAGAATGTTGTCTTTCAACTCACTTAAACATCCAAACCAATACACCACATAACCTTCCCCAAACATTTCCTTGTAAACATCAAACTGTTTTTTTGCATACAATCTGTGAGTTCTTAAATCTCCAAATAGAGCTTTACTCTCTATCCAGTTAATTTGTGTTCCATCAACATTAAAAGATTCTTCAAAAAAGAAGTCTGGTGTTTTTGAGAATTTCCCTCTCATGTCCTTTTCTGTTTTAAATTCAATGTTATTTTTTTCAAGCCATTCTTTCAGAATTTCCTCTCCAAGCTTTCCTCTCGCTCTCTGAAGTACAACTGCCAATGGAGAGTAAACGTAATCTGTATATATTGAATTCCATATTACTTTTTCAAGTTTCTCCGGATGCATGGAGCTTTCTACTTCTGAATGGACTTCATATGGATCATTCAATATTTTATTTATTGCAGATTTAGATAAGCTGTGGGATTTCAATAGTAGTCTGACTCTCATTACTGGTGTCAACTTTAGCCATGGGGGATACTTTCCTTCTTTCTTCCAGAATTTTTCAATTTCATCCAATTTATCCAATGCCTTAGGATAGAATTTTTTGACATAATCCACCTTTTTTTGAGTTAATATGGTAAAGAGCATACCTCTCGGGTAACTTAATAGGTTTAAACTCCTAATATTGATAATACTTCTCCTGATTCTTTTAAATTCACAGTTACTTATTCTAATCATGTTAAATTCTAATCATATCTTAAACAATAAACAAAAAGCACTCTAACTCTACCTTTCCTTAAACCCGCGTACTTCGTGCTCATTTTTAATTTAGCTTTTTTAATCTTTTTTATTTTTGAAATCACTTTTCTCGCTTCGTTTACGTCTGAAAAATATATATCAATTCCTTCTTTTTTTCTATCAACCCAGCATTCATAGTTTTTCCCAATTGACAGAATTTCTTCAAAGATGTCTGAGTACTTGCCCCTCAACTGCAAGATAGCCGGATGTTTCATTTTGCACTCACTATTTTTATAACATCATTATTTTTTAACTCGTAATCCTCTCCAATTCTCATTTTTGTTTTAGCATTTATTGCGTGTATAAAGCTTTCACCTATTTCAGTGTGTATAAGGTAAGCAAGCTCTCTAGCAGTTGTACCTTTTTTCACTAACAATGCATCAGGTAAAACGTTTCCCTTTGAGTCTGTGTATTTATTTTCATCTTCAACTGGATAAACGACTATATAATCCAAAACGTCAAAAACAACCCTATTTATTGCTTCTTGAACTCCAGTACCCCCAAACTTTTTCAAAAACTCCCTTATTTTTTCCAGAGCTTTTTTTTGTTTTTCATTTAAAGGTTTTAATACCTCAAAATCACTGTCTCCCGGCAAATACTTAATGTAACCATTCTTTGCAGCAGTTCTTAAAGTCAATTCATACATAGCTGAGGTAGGGATTGCATTGTACTTTTCAACAAGTTTTTTTATGTTTTCTTCTGGTGCCTTATCTGCTTTGTTTGCGGCTATTACAGTTTTCATTCTAAGTTCTCTCAAAGCTTTTGCTAATTCAAGCAATTTACTATTATCTTTAAAGTCAAATTCCACCTTTTTCACAGCTTCTCTAACTTGCCATTCTTTAAATCCAAGACCCGCAAGTTGTTCAGTTAAAAATTTTATGGGATCTTTTTTCTCTAAGACTATTTTTCTGGAAATTTTATCCCAATTTCTTTTAATAATACCAAAAATCCACATATCAAGTTCTTCTTTTAAAAATTCCACATCCCTGCACGGGTCGTATTCTGCAATTGAAACTTCATTTCCCTCCTCATCCGTAGAGCCAGAAGAATCCACTACCTGTATTACTGCCTCACTCTGTCTTAAATTGTCCAAAAACTCATTTCCTAAACCCCTACCTTCATGAGCCCCCGGAACCAATCCAGCTATGTCGATTAGTTTTATTGGTATAAACCTCCAGCCATCTATGCACTCATTACACTTCACTCCAAGCTCTCTACAAACGCATTTTACTCTAACATGAGCTATACCCACGTTGGGCTCTATTGTTGTAAAAGGGTAGTTTGCTATTTCTGCATCAGCTAATGTAGCCGCCTTGAAAAAAGTGGATTTTCCAGCATTTGGCTTTCCAGCTATGCCTATCTCAATCATATTAACACCTTAAACCTTTTTCATAATCACCGCTTTTCCTAGTACCAATTATACCAAGATTTTTCACGTTATCTTTCAAATATAAAGCGTACTCCCGAGAAATCTCCCCTCTTTTTTCAAAGTACTCTATAACTTCCAAAGCTTGTTCATAATTTTCACATTTCTCTAAATGATCAAGAATTGTTGGGAAATCCTGACTAAACATCTCTCTATATAAGTTTGGAAACATTTTCCTAAATTTCTCGACATCCCATTCCACAATATCACCTTTCCTTAGATTTTTTACTTTCAAGTTCTTTCAAAAGCTTGACCGATTTTTCTATTTCTTTTATTTCTTTTGCTTCTTTTACTTCTTTTTTTACTTCTTTTGCTGAAGGTATCTTATCCGGTCTTTCAAATTTAAATGGATCTTTTCTTAGAACTCTATTTTCTTCCACATTTTCGATTTTTTCTTCTTTTTCTTTCGTTGATTCTTCTTCAACTTCTTTATTTAACAAAATTTTATTAACGTCTATTTTTTGTTTTACAAACACTCCAGTTTCTCCAGTAACAGTCCCCTCTATTATACAATCTTCCTCAATGTAAACTCTCACAGCATTAATATCCCCCAAGATGATACTTCCTCTTAAAACAATAACAATACTACCCTCTATCATTCCATGGATTTTGCTTTTACTTACAATAACTTCATTTTCACATCTAACACTTCCAAACACTTCGCTACCAGATATTTCTGCTTTTTTAGATCTTATATTCCCAAGAACTCTACTGTTAGTTATTGTTATTTCAGCGTTTGTTTTTATACTATCCAAATTTAAAACCGTATTTTCAGGTATAATCATGGGATTTACTATTTCTTCATCTTCCAACTCCTCTAAAAGTTTTTCAGCTTCTTCAAGTTTGCCGAGTCTTAAAAGTTCGAGTAAGTAAAAGAATATGAATATTACAATTGGTAAAGGATCTTGAATAGATATAAGACCTCTTGCTTCAAATCCATTTTTTATTTTTACATTTCTACCCACATCCAAATCGCCAAAAACAGTTAGCCTGCCTTCAATTGTAGTAAAGTCAGATATGTATGCATCTCCTTTACTAACAACGTTTCCTTTTATATCACACCAAGAATCAATTCTTACTTCTTCTCCAACTACATCCCCAAGTACTTTTACTTTCTCACCAAGCACTATTTTTTTTGCATAAATACCGTAACCTACAGTCGAGTTGGGACAAACAATAACATCTCCTTCAACAAAAATCGTATTTTCCTCGAACTTCGTGTTCTCCGGTATTACAAGTTTGTCCGTAAGCATTTGCTTGCATGTTTTATATTAAATTATAAAAACTTGCGGGTTTATGCTGAATATACTTACACTCCCATGTACAACCTATCACAAAGATAAGTTGGCAAACCAGCTTTATCCACGGCATCGCAAACTTCATCTATATTGTAATTCGTCCTTTTAAGTTTGATTTTAAAACCTTCACTATCAAATACAGCATAAGCGGCTCTTGAATCTCCATCTCTCGGCTGTCCAACACTTCCCGGATTTAAAACAAACTTATCATCAAACCACTTAACGAACTGTATGTGGGTATGCCCAATTACAACATTTTCGTCAAAAGAAACGTCATTCAAATATTCAGGAAAAATGTATTCAAACAGAACTTCTAAACCCTCCCCCGGTTTTCCATGATATACTGAGAAATAATTTGTGCTAATGCTAAAAGGCAATTCTGATAGGAATTCTATGTTTTCATCTTTTATATGGGATATAGTCCACCTGAGAGTTGTTTCAGCAACATAGTTGTATCCAGAAACATCACCTGTTAACACTGAGTAATCGTGATTTCCTAAGACGGAGTTAATTTCATAATCTCTAAGCATTTCGATAACTTCGTTTGGATAGGGGTAGTAACCCACAATATCTCCACAGCAGTATATTTCATCACAATTTTCAAGTTTATCTAACACAGCCTGAAGAGCAGGTAAATTTGCATGTACATCTGATATTAATCCTATCAACATCAGACGAATTAGGTGTTCTCTAAAATAACTTTTTCCAATGCATCTCCTGAAAATAGTTTGTATAGTCTGAAGTAATAATAGCATATGAATTCAAATTTAAACATTGAAGGTATAGAAAAGAAAAAAACTGGAAAAATCATGGTCAGAACATCTAAAAACGAAATAGAGCCGTTTGATAGAAGTAAAATAGTAAAATCTCTAATAAAAGAAGTCAACGTTCCAAAGAGTATAGCTGAAGAAATAGCCATAGAAGTTGAATTGGGTATAAAAAGTTTGAATTTATCTTTTGTTTCAGCACCACTGATAAGAGAGATTGTTAATGTAAAACTACTTGAAAGAGGTTTTGAGAGAGAAAGGAAAGGTTACACAAGACTTGGAATGCCGGTATATGATGTTACCCAACTCATAGAGAATGGTTCAAAAGAGAATGCCAACTTACAACACAATCCAGAAACTATACACAAACTCGTAGCAGATAGAGTAATGAAAGAGTACGCTTTACTCCACGTACTCCCAGAAGATTTGGCAGATTCCCATATGAGAGGTGAGATACACATACACGATTTAGAGTACTTTGCTACGAGACCTTACTGTTTTCAGCATGATTTAAGATGGTTTTTAAAAAATGGGCTAAAAGTTGATGGAACTGGAGAAAATACAGCTATAGCTGGACCAGCTAAGAATGCTGAAGTTGCAATTTTACATGCTGCAAAAGCCTTGGCTGCCGCACAAACGAACTTTGCTGGAGGGCAGGGTTTAGACTTTTTCAATGTGTGGTTAGCACCCTACATGGTTGGAAAGTCGTATAGAGAGATAAAACAGCTTGCTCAAATGTTCATCTACGAAATGAGCCAGATGTATGTAGCAAGAGGTGGCCAAACTGTATTCAGCGATATTGACATAGAGTATGGAATTCCAAAAATAGTGGCAGATTTGCCAGCTGTTTTACCCGGAGGAATTATTAGAGATAGTATAACATACGGAGATTTTGAGGAGGAAGCTATAAAATTTGCTTATGCTTTAACAGAAGTATATACTGAGGGAGATTATGCAGGTAAACCTTTCTTCTTTCCAAAACCAAACTACAAGCTTAGAAAAGAGTGCTTCAAAAAAGAAGGATTTGAAGAATTCATGATTTCTGTACACAAATGTGTAGCTAAGTATGGCACACCGTACTTTTTGAATTTGTTAGCGGGATATCTACCAGATAATGTATTTGCCCAGTGTTGCAGACTGGTTTTAACACCAGACAACAACGATTGGGATGATTTTCATAGAGGTTGCATGAGAACTGGTAGCCTACAGGTTGTAAGCTTAAATTTACCAAGAATAGCTTATGAATCAAAAAATGATGATGAGCTATTTGAGTTGCTAAGGGAGAGAATGGAAATCGCGAGAAAAATTATAGAAATTAAAGCAGAAGTTATAAAAAAGAGAATGGAGAGTAAATCTTTACCTTTCCTTACACAAGATGTTTACGGTGAACCTTACTACAGAGTAGATAAAGTCGTCAGATCCATAGGTTTCGTTGGGTTAAACGAAATGCTCCAAGCTTATCTTGGAGAAGAGCTACACGAAAGTGATGAAGCTTGGAAGTTTGGATTGAAAGTTGTAAAGTTTATGCTTGATACAGCTGTGGAATGGAGTAAAGAGAGTGGATTGAGGTGGGTAATTACTCAAACTCCAGCAGAATCTACTGCCTACAGATTTGCAAGGTTAGATAGAAAGTACTTTGGAAGTAAAGCAATAGTTAGAGGAGAAGGCAACTCGATATACTACACTAATTCTTCTCACTGTAGAGTTAGTGCAGAAATACCCCTATTCGATAGATTAAGGATAGAGGGGTCATTTCATCCTCTATGCAATGGAGGGATGATGGCACACGTATGGATTGGAGAGAGTTCACCCAACCCTGAACTACTTTGGAAGTTAACAGAAAAAATAGCTAAAAAGACACTAATTGGTTACTGGGCTTACACCAAAGACATGACCTTCTGCAAGAAGTGTAAGAAAGTGATAGGTGGTATAAATAGTGAATGTCCTATATGTGGAAGTAAGGATGTAGAGTGCTATTCAAGAATAACTGGATATTACCAGAGAGTTAGCGGATGGAATGAGGGCAAAAGAAGAGAGCTTAAAGATAGATATAAGATTAGATTGCAATAATTTTTTAAAGATTTAATAAGAAAGTCCAAACCATATACCATCCACCCACTGCCAAACCAGTTATAGTCAGCCAGTCCATAGTCTTCAGTTTTTTTACTCCCAGCTTAGGCAACAGAAACTTGTTCAAGTATATGAACACAACTAAAACTATTATCCCAATGGGATCTCTTTTTAAATTCCCAATAGTGATAATGTAACTTATAAATCCAGATACACATCCAAGTAAAAAGGGTATGTAAGCCTTAACCATCTCTTCATCCATATACATCACCTGAAAGATGGCCTATTAGATAACATTAATGGAAGTGGTAATTGCTTGAAGGGCTTGTTTTCACACTTACTTCTAACAATTTTTACTAATTCTTCTACAGTCATTTCAACTTTTTTCTGTTTGTTTAAGGTAGATTCTTCTCTCACAGTTACAGTAAGTCTTCCGCTATTTACTTCGTTCTCACCGATTACAGCAATATATGGTACCCACTCAGTTGCAGCGTCTCTGATTTTTTTACCGAGAGTCTCATCTCTATCATCAACATCTACCCTAATATTTTCTTTTCTCAATCTTTCCGCAATTTTCAAAGAATAATCAAGGTATTTTTCAGATAGAGGTATAATCCTAACTTGTGTTGGAGAAAGCCAGACTGGTAGCATTGGTAATTTTCCTTCTTCTTTCATTATATAGGCTTTTTCAAGTAATGCGTAAATACACCTCTCAACAGCTCCGCTAACTGAACAGTGGAGAATTAGAGGCCTTTTCTTTTCACCGTTTTCGTCAACATAGCTTATATTATACCTCTCAGCGTTTTCAACGTCTATTTGAACAGTAGATAAAGCTGAAGCTTTATCAAGAGCATCAACAAAGTTAAACTCAAACTTCAAAACAAAGTAAAAGAATCTTCTATCCCACATTTCTATTAAAATGGGTTTATTTAAAATTTCAGATATTGCTTTTATAAATTCTTTGTTTTCTTCGTAAAAGTCCTTAGTAATTCTTATTGCTACCTCGTAATCTTCGGGGTTTAATCCTATTGCCTTTAAAACTTCTACACTCAATTTATACTGATTCATAAATTCTTGTTTTGCTTGCTCAATATCTTTAACAAGTGTATGCATATCGGGCATTGTGAATGCCCTCAGTCTTCTAAGACCTACCAGCTCACCTCTCTGTTCTTTTCTAAAAGAGTACCTAGTTAATTCGTATATTTTTAAAGGAAGGTTTTTGTAAGTGATTATTGCATCACTGCACATCAAAAATTGACCAAAACAAGCTGCAAACCTAAGGAAAAATTCTCTTTTATCTCCTTTTATTATATACTGCCTTGCTGGAAATCTCTCAAGATACCTTCTAAGGGTAGGGTGATCTCTACTATACATTATTGGAGTTTCTACCTCCATAGCTCCATATTCAATGCATTTCTTAGTTACGAATTCTTCAATTAAAGATTTTATCAATCTACCTTTTGGATAGTACCTCATATGCCCGCTATCACTTGCCCCCTCATAATCTGCTATTTGGAGTTTTTTCATTAACTCAACGTGAGGCGGTATCCTATCAACAGCTCTTCTCTTTGCCACTTCGTAGTCAGCAAACTTCTTTAACTTTTGGTAGTTTGAGAAGTCGAAATCTTGTAAAGGTATTAATTCTCCATTGTAGAGAATATACCAGTAGCTTTTAACTTTTTCTTCATCTTTTAAAGCTTGAGTTACTTCTTTTTCTTCTTCCTTGGGTTTTAATTCCTCAGATTTTAATTCTCTCGATAACTCACTTAATGGGTGTCCCTTACAAGAGAGTTTGAAAGCCTTGTACCACCCAAAAGGTGCTCTGTAAACCTCAAATTCCTTAGAGAGTTTGTTTTCCAACTCTTTCAAAATCCTTACTGCAGTGTTCGGATCAGAAAGATTTGATGAAAGATGGGCATATGGATAGACAACTATTCTATTAACACCCAATTTCTTTGCAATAGAAGTTATTTCTTCAACCGCTTTATCTACAATCTCCTTACAATCACCTTTTTCAACGGCTGTAAACACTACCAGAGTTTCTTCAACTTTTCCAGATTTTTGGCTTTCATCTATTTCTTCAGCAATTTTTGTGGCTTTTTTTACTTCATATTCCATATAATCAGCGTGAATGAGTAAAAGTTTCATGAGGCACGTATTATTAAAAAGGATACTTAAACTTTGTTAGTCTGTGATTATAATTTTAGATAGTGTTTTATGTGAAGCTTCAAGCAGAGCGGGATAAGTGATATAGGTGTAAGTTGGAAACAATTAGCGAAACTTTAAACTTCGATGATTATGAAAGTTTCTAAACCAGCTTTAAAGCTTATTTAGCATAATTATTTTTTGAATTAATAAACACATTTTGGTTTCGTTAAAACTTTTGACTCATATAGAGTTAGAAATGATTACAAATCCAAAAGTTACTAAATCGTTATATCTATTCATGTAAATATTTGATACTATGAAACTCACAGAATACGGCCATCTCATAGTAGATGAATTTGGAGTAGTTTTAAGAAAGAAGAAGAAAAGAATTCTAATTATCGGCGAAAGTAAGGATGAAGTTCCAATAAAATCTGTTAAGGATTTGATAATTTCAGGGAAAGTTAGCATAACTTCTGAACTAATTAAGGCGTTGGCTACTTCCGGTATTGATGTACTTTTCACAACACCAATGGGAAAACCAGTAGCAAGGATAGTAAGTGCTAAGGTTGGGGGTACTGCTGAAAATAGGTTGGAGCAGTATAAAAGTGTGTTAGATGAAAGAGGAATTGAAATAGCCAAATCTGTGATAATGGGTAAGTTAAGAAACCAAATGTCCAATATTAGATACTACTCAAAAAGTAGAAGGATGAACGAAGTACTATCTTCCAAACTCTACGAAATCTATAAGAAAATTAAAGAGAAATTTGAAGAATTTAGTTCGTTACAGTTTGAGGATTTAAATTTAGCAAGAAAGACAATTCTCGCTTATGAGGGAGAGTGTGCAAATGAGTATTGGGATGGGATTAAACTCGTTTTGGATCAATATAACTTCGATGGAAGAAATCAAAAATCATCAGATCCAGTCAACTTAAGTCTTAACATAACTTACAACATTCTTTCCGCTCAAATATGGAAGTACATTCTCAAGTTCGGATTAGACCCATTCTTAGGATACCTACACGTAGATAGGCCGGGAAAGCTTTCACTCGTTTTCGACTTAATGGAGCCATTTAGACCTATGGCAGATAGATTTGTAATAGGTTTTCTCAGAAAGCTTAACCCTACTTATTTCTCTGGTAGTGCAAAAAGTAAAACCATAGCAATGCTAAGAGAGCAGTTCTTCGAAGATTTTATGCAAAGTAAATTGGAGTACAAGGGAAGGAAGATGAAGATGGAAACTGTTATGTTCTACTATGTTCAAGAATTTGTATCTTTTTTGAAGGGTAGAAGCTCATTTGTAATCCCATACATCCCGTGGTGATATATATGTACTATTTAGATCTTGTTGAGGTTAAGAGATTAATGAGAGATCTGATTCCAAGAGCGAGGAATCTGATTGACGAAAGACTTAGAGGTTGGAACTGGTTTGATAGTCCAATAAGGCCATATTCATACGAACTGCTCCTGCCAGTATGGGATATAGCTTGCTCAATATGTCCAACGAGAAGAGATGCATGGATAAGGCACAAGGTTTTAAAAAAATCGATTCCCACAACAGTTCACCAAGCTAAAGGTTTTGTTGTACACAAAATCATTTCTTCTATGTTTTTGAAGGCAAAGAAACTCATATATTTAGGATACGAAGAATTAAGGGATGAATTGATTAAGAATGCTGAAGAAAGTCTAAAACATGAGATATCTGAAATTAGTAAAACTATTCAGCTTAATGAAAAAGATGTAGATGATTTAGAAGACTTCTGTAAAAAAATTGCCAAATGGCAGGCTACGAGAATAGAGAGCAAAATTTTGGAGGTAAAGGCAAAGTATCCATTTATTAATGAAGAAAGCTTAGTTCAGTTGTCATTTCCCATAGCAACCGAGGTTATAGTGGATGGTAGTCTCTTAGGGTTGAGTAGATATTTAAGAGCAGATGCCGCTTGGATGCTTGGAGGGATGATATTTGATATAAAACTTGGCAGAAAAGAGGACTGGCATAGAATTCAAGTAGCAGGATATGCTTTGGCATTTGAGAGTGTTTTCGAAAGACCAATCGATGTAGGATGCACAGTTTACATATCCAAGTTTGGAAGGAATCTTAAAATAGAAAGAGATTTTTACATAATTGACGACAATCTTAGATCTGTATTCTTGGAAAAAAGGGATGAGCTTCAGATGATGCTGATTAAGGATGAAGAGCCAAATGTTGCCGATAAATGTCCCAAGTACTGCATGTTTAGAGATTTTTGCTTTAAGTGATTTTTTACTTTTAATAAACTTAAATCGCCTAAATAAATTACAAAGTTGAGCAAAAAATGTTAGCAACTTTCTTGAACATCTCTATATTTGCTAAAACATTTTTATCGATGAAAAGAGAGCAAAAACCTAAATATTTTAAAATATTTTTCCAATTTAAATTGATTTACAATACGATAAGGCTTTAGCTCCCTATTCTTTCAGAATGTCTGACGTTTCGAGCGTAAAGAATTTTCTCTACGGCTATTCCGGTTACCATTTCTAAAGTCTATCATTTCACCTCTTCTTACCAATTATTTCTTACCAATTATGCCAAAATTTTCCCAGCAAGCTTTGCTGATTTCTTCGTGAATTCGAATACGTTAACTCTCTTAGATAGCTCCTCAGCTGCATCGATGTTTTTCTTTCTTCCTGTTCTATAAGCTCCATAGTAGAGTTCGAACATTGTTACAGATGTTGTCGCCAAATCGAATTTTATCTAAAACTCTTCTATTTCATCCTTGTTCTCTTCCTAAGCAGATCTATTAAAACGTCAGTATCTAAACAGAGAACATCCAAGATTTCCAGCCCCATCTTAGAGATTTCTTTATCTCCTCCAACTCCTTATTCCCCAACCCCTCATCGCTCACATCCCAGCTACCTGAGAGATCGCTTATTTTCCTTTTTATTAAGATATTTAATAGCTTCTTCTACTAAAAATAGATTTTTCAACTCTGATTGGAGCTAATTCCACTAAATTTTTGTACGTTTCTTTGCTCATCTTTATAGATTAATAGCTATTTAATAGCATAAGTATATAGTAACAAAGATTCATTACTTATATTCACTCTCATGTCAATACTTGTTTGAATTACACTTTGACAGAAAATCTGACGGAGATCTTTAACATCTAAATTTAGAGCTTCAATTCTTTTAGCACTTTTCTGGAATTCATATTATTATAAAAAACCAATACTATAATTATGCACCTATAATTTCTTATTGGTTTTTATTTCTAATTTTGTTAAATTTTTAGAATAATTTGTGTTTATGTTTTAGATTATATCTTGAACTCAGTAGAAAAGACTCAATT
>Ga0256840_1000909_pt1 | contig 29269 bp, 26 predicted proteins | sample 355202metaG_FD_185969 | JGI IMG/M metagenome (GOLD analysis project Ga0256840, IMG submission 185969) | Hydrothermal vent microbial communities from Mid Atlantic Ridge, Atlantic Ocean - 355-202 | ecosystem: Environmental > Aquatic > Marine > Hydrothermal vents | place: Atlantic Ocean: Mid... | reverse complement strand
TATTAAGTAAAATAAACAACGACCATGCTACAAACTAATACTAAAACATCAGGCTACCTTTTGTTATTGGCAACAATAGCCGTTTCGGGTGTGCCTTTTTTCACGACCAGTTTTTTGTATATGCCGCTGTTTGCGATTTTATTGTTTGTATTTCTATTGCGTAATAAAACATTTGATATTAGCTTTTTGGTTATTATTTTATTGTTGACAACAATTACCGCTATTCAATCTTATGTATTTAACTTTTTTTCATTACAAACCAGTGTCGGTGTATTTCTACGGGTACTAACTGCTTATCTGCTTATTAAGATTTTAAACGATAGATTTATCCCTTACTTTATTCAAATACTGTATGTGATGGCTATTATCTCATTGCCTTTTTATCTATTGGTTTCTTTTTCTCCGGCTGTCGTTGAGATATTAAAAGCGGTTTCGGATTCTTTACAGTTTTTAAATTTATCCCAACAGAATCTTCCTACCGTTATTGTTTATAACCTTTACCGCGCTCATGAAATTAGAAATACAGGTCCGTTTTGGGAGCCTGGTGCTTTTGCGGGATATTTAATACTTGCTTTCATGTTTAATGAATTTATAGCGAGTCAAAAGAAAAAAAGAGTAAGAATTGTACTATTAGTTACGATATTGACCACTTTTTCTACCACGGGTTACCTGGCGTTAACTGTCTTCTTAGTATTCTACTTGTTTGTAAAAGTGAAAAGTCCATTGACTAAACTGCTAATAATTATATTAATTCCCGCAAGTAGCTACTTTGCTTATTCAAATCTTGATTTTTTAGGGAAGAAAATTGAGGCTCAAATAGAGCGGGCTACCAGTGGGGCAGATCCATATAAAAAGGATTTGAATACCCAGCGTTTTTTAAATGTATTACGTGATGTCATTGACTTTAAAGGGCATGAAACAGTAGGGCGTGGCTCCAATCCAAAAACACGCTATTCCTATAATCCTGATCAGCAAATTAGAACCGTAGGTCTTACTGATATCTTAGTGAGGATGGGTTTGCCTTTTGTCTTATTGATGTTGGCTTTTCTCTATTACTCTCTGAGCCAGTTTTTGCGTGTTAATAATCATTATTCTATCGTCACTACCTTGGGGTTGTTTTCAGCTATTTTAGTTACTTTAATGTCTGAAGTTTATTTTAACTTTCCTCTTTATTGGTGTTTACTATTTTTACATTTTGCATATGAAGAGACATCTGGAAGTTTATCAATACCGGTGAGTAGAGCTGAGCTTCCATGATTTATATTATTACCCCGGTTTTTAACCGCAAGGATTTTACTCGAAGCTACTTAGATGCTTTATCAAAGCAAACTGAGCAAGACTTTAAAACGGTTATTGTAGATGACGGCTCTACCGATGGTACGGCTGAAATGATTGAGAAGCAGTTTCCTGATGTGATTTTATTAAAAGAGCAGGGTGATTTATGGTGGGCAGAAGCGACTAATATAGGAGTTCGTTATGCAATTGATGCTGGTGCTAATTATGTGATGACGCTTAATGATGATACGTTGCCAGAGTCTGACTATATTGAAAATATGCAATTTCAATCTAAACAACACCCTAAGGCTCTTCTAGGTGCCTTTGCTATAAATGTTGAAAATAATCAGCCTGTTTTTGGTGGTGAAATTTTAAATTGGAAAACAGGTGGTTTTGAAAATGTACTTGATAAATTATCATCTGATCAGTACAACGGGCTTCACTCTGTTAATGTTTTTCCTGGGCGGGGGTTATTGATACCCGTAGAGGTATTTAAAAATATAGGTTTTTATGATTCTAAAAACTTCCCGCAAACGATTGCTGATCTAGACTTTACAGCTAGGGCAACCAATGCAGGCTATAAGGTTTATTGTAACTACGATGCTAAAATAAAAATATACCCTGAAGAAAGTGGAGGCGTTACGCTTCGAAAAGAAAAATCATTGAGAAATTACTATCGACACTTATTCAGTCAGCGAGGTGCTGGAAACTTAAAATGGTTCAGCATCTTTGCTTTTAAAAATGCACCAAAACGTTACTTGCTAAGTTATTGGGGGATTGGTGTGGTTAGGCGAGTGGGGGGGTATTTAATTGAGTGGGGTAGAGAATTACGCGGAGTAGGTAAGTAAATGAAAAAAGTATTAATTTTATATAAATTTTTACCCCAGTACCGCGTTGAGTTTTTTGAAAAGCTACGTGTTTCTTTATTGGCAGAGGGAGTCGAGTTAAGCTTGATTTACGGTAAATTAAAAAATCATGATGCCAAGAAAAATGATGAACGAGATCTACCTTGGGCAAACTATCGAGAGAATAAAATTATTAAACTCGGCTCTACTGAGCTATTTTGGCAACCAAGTTTAGATAAAGCTAAAGAAACTGACCTTGTTATCGTTGAGCAAGCGAATAAGTTATTAGTCAATTATGTGTTAATTCTATTATCCAAATTTTCTCCCTTGAAGTTTGCTTTTTGGGGGCATGGTATGGACATGCAAAACAATCCTAAAAGTCTAAAAAATCGTTTTAAATACTTCTTTCTTACGCATTCTGATTATTGGTTCGCCTATACCCAGGGTGTGAAAAAATTGTTGCTTGGGAAAGGGGTGAAAGCAGAAAAGATTACGGTAGTTGATAATGCCATTGATACTGTAACGCTGAAATCTCAATATAATGCGTATTCTCCGGTTGAACTTAATCGCCTTAAAAACGACTTAAATATTGAGGGCGAAAATATCGCACTGTATTGTGGTGGTATTTATTCCAATAAACGCATAGATTATTTATTGGAAGCAGCTCAACGGATAAGAATAGCGGTACCTGATTTTAATTTATTATTTGTAGGAGCCGGTGCTGATCAATATAAGGTTGAAGAGGCTGCTAAAAATAATGAGTGGATTCATTATATAGGTCCTAAATTTGGCATGGAAAGAGTACCGTACTTTAAAATGTCTAAATTATTTTTAATGCCAGGGTTGGTTGGATTGGCAATTCTTGATAGTTTTGCTACTCAAACACCAATGGTAACAACGCAATACCCATATCATAGCCCTGAAATAGAATATCTCAAAAACAAAGAAAATGGCTTAATGACGCAGGATAATGTTGCTAGTTACGCGAACGAAGTGATTAGGCTTCTTACAGATGAGAATGCGCTTGAAGAACTAAAAGTAGGTTGCTTGGAGTCTTCAACGTTATACAGCACAGAGAAGATGGTGCAAAATTTTAAAAATGGAGTCATTAAGTGCTTGGCTTTATAAGGCAGCAGTTGCTTTCTATACGTGATCTTTATTTGGTTAAAGTAAAGTGGCGCAAATACACGTTTGGGTATAATTTTCATGCGGGAAGAAATGTTGTTTTATGGGCAAAAAACAGTATTATAATCGGCAATAACTGTTATATCGGTCGTAACAGCCAAATCGAGTGTAATGTGAATATTGGTAATGAGGTTCTTATTGCCAATAATGTCGCGTTTGTAGGTCGTTATGATCACCATTATCAGCAAATTGGTGTGCCAACTCGTTTAGCCTCTCAAGTAAGAGATTCTGATTATAACTGGCTAGAAAAAGATAGGATAACCATTGTAGAAGATGATGTATGGCTGGGGTTTGGTGTTATTATTTTAAGTGGTGTTATCATTAAACGAGGCTCTATTATTGCGGCGGGGTCTGTTGTTACAAAAGATGTTGAAGCTTATTCAATTTATGCCGGTTGCCCTGCAAAAAAAATCGCAGATAGATTCTCTGATGTTTGTGATTTTGAAATACATGAAAGTAATTATAAAACAGATGCTTAGTATGCCTTGTTAAATTTATCTCTTGTGGTTTCGGACGTTTTTTATACCTTTTGTCTAAATTTAGAACTAGCTAATAGGAAAAATATTAGGTTAAGATGTTTAAAATCTTAAAATAAAATAATCAAAATAGCTTATTTTTTGATCAAAGTAGATCGAAAATAAAAGGTAATATGCGTTATATGGTCAGTGAATAGGTAAATATAATTCGCCAATTATATGTGTTCCTTTCACGATTGATGATGAATAACAATATAGTAGAAATTTCATTATGTGTTTTCGTTGTGATTCGTGCAAAGGTCTTAATTTAATAAAAAGAACTGTTACTTAGGGTTATCCATTGTATAGAACTTTGAACATTATGGATTACGATGTTTTTGTTGATGAGCTTTCTGAAATTGAAATTAAGCCAAAAATAAAGCAAATCATCACTACAATTAACGCATATTCATATGTGGCCGCTAAAAGTGACTCTGAATTTAGTGCTGCCTTACATGCATCTGATACCATTTTGCCTGATGGTGGTGGTATAGTTTTAGCAGCAAGAAGGACTATAAAACAACGTATAAAAAGAATTGCTGGTGCTGATTTACACGCTCATTTATTAGATCAGTTAAATCTAAATCATGGAAAGTGTTTTTATCTTGGAGCAAGCTTAGAGACGCTTACTAAAATTCGTCATCGATTATCACATGAATACCCAAACATTATTGTTGCTAGTTATTCACCGCCATTTAAAAGTGAATTTTCAAATAGTGATAATGATGAGATGATTAAGAATATAAATTCTTTTTCTCCTGATGTGTTATTTGTTGGAATGACTGCTCCAAAACAAGAAAAATGGATAGTAGAACATCGCGATCAATTGAGTTTTAAAATTGCTGCCCCTATTGGTGCTGTATTTGATTTTTATGCAGGAAACACTCAACGTGCCCCCTTATGGATGCAGAAAAATCATTTAGAATGGTTGCACCGCAGTTTTGGTAGCTGGCGTTTAGCTAAGCGCTATTTAAGTTCAAACCCTAAATTTATTTTGGATGTTCTACTATACAATTACAATAGGCTACGAAAACAAAGAACTGATAAAAATATTTTTCTTAATACTGATTAAAGGTAGTACGTTTATTCGTTGTTATTTATCTCCATGTTGTTATCATTTATTCCTCTTATTATTAGCTAGCGCGTATTAGCTAGCGCGGCTTAGTCAAGTTTCCAATTTCTTTGTTATTAATTAAATCATAGAATGACTATGCTTAAAATTAATGTTCGAACGTGAAACTTGGTGTTGCTAGAACTCAGTTATAATATTCGGAGGCTACTAAGTTTAAATAGATAGAAAGGTACTTTTATGAAGGTCGCACTAATCACAGGTATTTCTGGTCAAGATGGCTCTTACCTAGCAGAATTTTTATTGGATAAAGGTTATGAAGTACACGGTATTATTCGCCGCGCATCTTCGTTTAATACTGAGCGTATTGACCATATCCATGAACATTTACATCTTCATTATGGCGATTTAACGGATACATCTAATCTTACGAGAATTATCAAAGAAACCCAACCTGATGAATTGTATAACTTAGGCGCGCAATCTCACGTAGCCGTTTCATTCGAAGCTCCTGAGTATACAGCTGATACGGTAGGTATTGGCTCACTTCGTTTATTAGAGGCAATTCGTATACTTGGTTTAGAAAAGAAAACACGTTTTTACCAAGCATCAACGTCTGAATTATTTGGTGAAGTGCAAGAAATTCCGCAAAAAGAAACGACACCCTTCTACCCCAGATCCCCTTATGCTGCGGCAAAAATGTATGCCTACTGGATTACCGTAAATTACCGTGAAGGCTATGGCATGTATGCCTGTAATGGTATCTTGTTCAATCACGAGTCACCACGTCGCGGTGAAACCTTTGTCACGCGAAAAATTACCCGTAATATGGCAAACTATGCGCAAGGTTTGGGTGAAGTGATTCAGTTAGGAAATATGGATGCATTACGCGATTGGGGGCATGCTAAAGATTATGTACGAATGCAATGGTTAATGCTACAACAAGAAAAAGCAGAAGATTTTGTTATTGCCACCGGTGTGCAATATTCAGTAAGAGATTTTGTAATTGCAACAGCAAAAGAGCTTGGTATTACGCTCGTGTTTACGGGGGAAGGTGTCGATGAGATTGGTACAATTACCGCAATTGAGGGTGATAGTGCTCCAGCATTAAGCGTTGGCGATAGGATGGTGGAAGTCAATCCACGATACTTTAGACCGACAGAAGTTGAAACATTATTGGGTGATCCCAGTAATGCAAAAGAAAAACTCGGTTGGGTGCCTGAAATCACCTTGCAAGAAATGGTTGCTGAAATGGTGGAAAATGACTTACAAATCGCTAAAAAGAACGCACTCCTTAAAGAACATGGGTATTCGGTTAATATTCCTCATGAATAGTAATAGGTTACTTGTATGTCACTATTAAAATCAACAGATGTGATTTATATAGCTGGGCACCGAGGTATGGTGGGGTCTGCGATTGAACGTCAATTAAAAATCCAAGGCTGCAATAACTTGATTAGCCGTACTCATGCAGAACTAGACCTTACCAGCCAGGCTGAGGTGAATACCTTTTTTGAAGAAAACGCTATAGATGTTGTTATCTTAGCGGCGGCTAAAGTCGGTGGAATTCATGCAAACAATGAATTCCCTGCAGAGTTTATCTTTGATAACTTAATGATCGAGGCTAATATTATAAACTCAGCTTGGAAGTCAGGTGTAAACCGTCTGTTGTTTCTAGGCTCATCTTGTATCTATCCAAAAATGGCAGAGCAACCGATGCGAGAAGATGCACTGTTAACCGGTGTTTTAGAGGCAACTAATGAGCCGTATGCGCTAGCAAAAATTGCTGGAATTAAGCTTTGTGAGTCTTATAATCGTCAATATGATGTAGATTATCGCTCTGTTATGCCTACCAATCTTTATGGTGAGAATGATAATTTTCATCCTAAAAACAGTCATGTAATTCCTGCGATGATGCGTCGTATACATGAGGCTAAGCTAGCTAACAGCTCTGAAGTGGTTATCTGGGGGACGGGTACACCTATGCGCGAATTTTTGCATGTTGATGATATGGCAGCAGCTTGCTTGCATGTGATTCAGCTTGATAAAAAAACCTACGTTGCGAATACACAACCTATGCTATCCCACATCAACGTAGGTACAGGTCTTGACTGTACGATTAGAGAGTTGGCAGAAACTATGGTCGCTGTTATTGGTTTTAAAGGTCAATTAGTGTTTGATAGCTCTAAACCCGATGGCACACCGCGTAAATTAATGGATGTATCACGTTTAAAGGCCTTGGGTTGGGAAGCAAAAATCACGCTTGAAAATGGTTTGAAAACAACTTATCAATGGTATTTAGAGAATGAAGATCAGCTTAGAGGTTAATGACAAACGATGAAGCTTATTCCGGTTATATTAGTGGGAGGTTCTGGCACACGCTTATGGCCAGTCTCGCGTAAGAATCATCCTAAGCAGTTTTTGAATATTACAGGAGATCAAACTTTATTACAGGCGACTCTGTCTCGATTAGAAGGTTTGGATGACATGGGTGAGTCGATTGTCTTATGTAATGAGGCGCATCGCTTTACGGCGGCCGATCAGCTGCATGAAATGGAGCATGACTTTGGTGATTTGATTCTTGAACCTGTTGGAAAGAATACCGCTCCTGCTGTTGCCATTGCAGCATTACGAGCCACTCAAAATGATCAAGATGCACTTTTATTAGTGTTGCCTGCTGATCACGTTATTCAAGACAAACACGCTTTTCATCAAGCGATTGCACTTGCTAGAAAAGCGGCTTTAAATAATAAGCTGGCTACCTTTGGTATCGTTCCGCATAAGCCTGAAACTGGTTATGGCTATGTGAAGCGAGGTGATGCGAAAACGTATGAGGCTGATACATTATATGATGTGGCTGACTTTGTTGAAAAGCCTGATTTAGCTACAGCTAAAAGCTATGTAAATTCGGGAGATTATTATTGGAACAGTGGTATGTTCTTGTTTAAGGCCAGTGTTTTTTTGCAGGAGTTGGAACAATTCAACCCTGAAATGCTGGAAGCGTGTAAACACTCTCTATCTGGTGCAACTCACGACTTAGACTTTTTAAGGCTGGATAAAAAGGCTTTTGAAGCCTGTCCCAGTGATTCTATCGACTATGCTGTTATGGAAAAAACCGCTAAAGCTGTAGTTGTTCCGTTAGATGCAGCATGGAATGATGTGGGTTCATGGGATGCATTGTGGGAGATTGAAGAGAAGCAAGAAAATGGCAATGTTTTGCGTGGTGATGTCATTATTCATCAAAGCCATGACTGTCTGGTACGTGCTGAACATAAGTTGGTTAGTTTGGTGGGTGTTAAAGATTTGGTGATCATAGAAACTAAAGATGCGCTTTTAGTTGCTGCCAAAGATAAAGTTCAAGATGTGAAAGAGATTGTAGAAAAACTTCGCGATAGTGATCGTTGTGAAACTGAACTACACCGTGAAGTTTACCGCCCTTGGGGAAAGTATGACAGTGTTGATGTTGGCGAGCACTTTCAAGTAAAACGAATTACCGTAACCCCTGGTCAAAGCACCTCCATGCAAAAACATCACCACCGTGCAGAACATTGGATAATCGTAAGTGGAACAGCGCGTATTAATTGTGATGACAAGACATTTCTTTGCACTGAAAACCAAGCAGCATTTATCCCGCAAGGCTCTAAACATCGTATCAGCAACCCTGGGAAAATTCCTATGGAGATGATAGAAGTTCAAACCGGTGTTTATTTAGGGGAAGACGATATTGTCCGATATGAAGATGATTATGGCCGAAGAAGTGATGATCAATGACAAAACTAAGTTGTTTTAAAGCCTACGATATTCGTGGAAAGTTGGGTGATGAACTTAATTCAAATATCGCCTATCGTATCGGGCGTGCCTATGGCGAGTATATAAAACCCAAAGAAGTCGTTGTGGGTGGTGATATACGTTTAACATCAAACGAATTGAAGCATTCTCTCTCAGAAGGATTGATGGATGCTGGGGTGAATGTCATTGACTTAGGTATGACGGGTACGGAAGAAATATATTTTGCAACATCTCATCTCAAAGTTGATGGAGGTATAGAGGTAACAGCTAGCCATAACCCGATTGATTTTAATGGTATGAAATTGATTCGGGAAGATTCTAAACCTATCAGTGGGGACACAGGCTTAAAAGCCATCCAAACTCTAGCAGAAAAAAACGACTTCCAGTCTGTTGATAAAAAAGGGACTTTAAAAACTCAGTCATGTATGGCTCCTTATATTGAGCACTTATTCACTTATATTGATACAAAAAACTTAAAGCCTATTAAGTTAGTGGTAAATGCTGGTAACGGCGCTGCAGGGCCTGTGATTGATGCTATTGAGAAAGGATTTAAAGACCAGAAGATTCCTGTAGAGTTCATTAAAGTTAATCACCAGCCTGATGGCACATTTCCAAATGGTATCCCGAATCCTTTGCTGATAGAAAATAGGGCAGATACCGCTAATGTGGTAGTTGAACATAAAGCCGACATGGGTATCGCGTGGGATGGAGACTTTGACCGTTGTTTTCTTTTTGATGAAAAAGGCAAATTTATTGAAGGCTATTACATCGTTGGCTTATTAGCAGAAGCTTTTTTATTAAAAAATCCAGGGGCTAAAATCATCCATGATCCGCGTTTGACTTGGAATACCATCGACGTGGTTAATAATAATGGTGGAACGCCCGTTTTATGCAAAACAGGGCATGCTTTTATTAAAGAGCGTATGCGTAAAGAAGATGCGGTTTATGGTGGTGAAATGAGTGCGCACCATTATTTTCGTGACTTTTTCTACTGTGATAGCGGCATGATTCCTTGGCTTTTAGTCACTGCACTCATTTCACAAAAAGAAATACCACTTTCACAAATGGTGGCTGACCGGATTAAAGCCTATCCATCATCGGGAGAGATAAACTTTACTATTGATGATCCTGCTAAAGCGATACAAGCAATAGTTGATAAATATAAGCCTGATGCGCTGGTAGTTGATGAAACCGATGGTATTAGCTTAGAATTTGAGCAGTGGCGTTTTAATTTACGTTCATCCAATACCGAGCCGGTGGTGCGCTTAAATGTAGAATCTAGGGCTGATCAAGCGCTCATGCAAGACATGACCGATGAACTTTGCGCAATGTTAGCTTGATTATCAGTAATACTATGTTCAACGCATATTGCTCGAATAACAGTTAGTAATGCTTCTTACCTTATTCACTATGCTCTTTATTTAATCTATCTTTTGATTCTGGGGTTACTACACCTAAAGACATCACAAGCTTAAGCGCATCCTCGACATCAAGGTCCATTTTTTTTACATCACCTTTGGGGATAAATAAAATGAACCCTGATGTAGGGTTGGGCGTGGTGGGAATAAAGACGGTAATTAACTCATCATCCGTTGCATCATTAAATGCTTTTGGGCTATCACTGGTTTTAAAGCAAAGCGTCCATATGTCTTTACGTGGGTACTCAATTAATAGCACCTCATTGAAGGTGTTGCTGTCTGACGAAAGTACGGTTTGAGTCACCTGCTTTACCGAGGAATAGACACTTCGTACTAATGGAATGCGATCAAGAAAGCTTTCCCAAAAACGAATAAGGCGACGACCAGCAATATTAGTAAGAATAAACCCAGTAATAAAGATAATCATTGCGCTGATCACAATCCCTAAACCTGGTAGGTCAAAGCCAAATACCGCCTCAGGGCGCCATGATGGAGGCAGTAGTACAATAGTGCGATCCATTAAATCGACGAGTAGTTTAATCACTAAAATGGTGATTCCTAATGGAATCCAAATTAATAAACCGGTAATAATGTATTTACGGAATGTTGCAAACATAAATAAAATCTTTTGTTGGTGGTGGGTTTAAATGTTACTTGGGCGTATTTTAGCTATTCTCGAAGATTTCACTCGTAATGTGAACGTTTAATGTATCGGATAATAATATATGAAACCTTTGCACGACTCGGGTTTCCGTTGAAAAACTTGCTAATAACCGCTATCAGCTTCATTTTTCCGCCTCAATTAGTGGAATTTCACCCGATTTTTTTCGCCACCGACTCGTGCAAAGGTCTCATATAAGAATATGCTTATAAATATAGAGTTTATTAATTCTATTGCAAGTTAAATAATTAATTATTTGCCTATAAAAACACATATGTTTTTTGTTAAGATAAACCAATGGAAACAGTACTCGTAACAGGTTGTTCAAGTGGCATTGGCTATCATGTCGCGAAAGGTTTAATGGAGCGTGGCTACAACGTTTACGCAACCGCACGAAAAGAAGAGGACGTACAGCGTTTAATAAAAGAAGGCTTTAAATGCTTACAACTTGATTACGCCGATTCAACGAGTGTGCAAGACTTAGCCAATGAGCTCATGCTTCTAGTCGGCACTAATTTATATGGGGTGTTTCACAACGGCGCTTACGGTCAGCCAGGAGCGGTTGAGGACTTGACCAGAGAAACACTTGAAAAACAATTTGCAGCCAATGTGTTTGGCTGGATGGAGTTAAACAACCGTTTAATTGTTTTAATGCGCCATAATGGGCGAGGCCGAATTATTTTTAATAGTTCTGTATTAGGCTTAGTCGCAATGCCATTTCGGGGTGCTTACAACGCCAGTAAGTATGCAATAGAAGGCTTTGCAGATACCTTGAGGCTGGAGTTGTCTGATACTCAAGTAGAAGTCTCATTAATTGAACCAGGGCCGATAGAAAGTAAATTTCGCCCCAATGCTTTAGCCGCTTTAAAAGCCAATGTAAATATGCAAGATAGCGTGCATCGAGACCGTTATAAAACCACTCTAGAACGACTCGAAAAACAGGGTAATGTTGACCCCTATACCCTAAAGCCAGATGCGGTTTTACAAAAAGTGATTCATGCACTTGAAAGCAATAAGCCTAAAGCGCGCTACTATGTCACTATACCAACCCACTTTATGGGAACGATTAAACGCTTTTTATCCGCTAAATGGCTTGACAAAGTGGTTTTAAAATTTGTCGGTGATGAGCTTAAAGATTGAGTCTGTCAGTTTAAAATAAGGAAGAATCATGCTTGAATATTTGTTTTTTACGCAGCCCGTGGCTGACAAGTTTATTGCTTTTCTTAATAATAAATCACTTGAGTGGACGCAGCATAATGACCCGATGTTAGGCAGCATCGTGATTAAAACCTCGGAAGATATCGACGATGATTTATGGGATGAATTAGATGACTTTCACGAATCATTAGGCGAGGAAGATCAAAAGCTGATTGAATCTACCATGGTTGATGATGAAACTGAAACCAATGCAGCCGGTATTTATATCCAATTAAAAGACGGCTCACAAACTGTTGCACAAATAGACCCTGATGTAATGAACCGCATGTTAGATGTGATTAGTATGGATGAGTTTAACAGCCTGATTGAAACTATCGTAAGCAGTGTCGAAAACCCTGACGACTCGCCGATTTGTAAAAAGATCAAGAAATAAAGCGTGAAACTATTATGATCCATAAAGGCTCTTGCCATTGTAAGGCTGTCACTTATGAGATTGAAGCATCTGCTACTTTAGATGTTACAGACTGTAATTGTTCTATCTGTTCTAAGTCAGGATATTTACATCTTATTGTTAATAAAGAAAAATTTAAGTTGTTATCAGGTAAAGATAATCTTAACACCTATACTTTTGATACTGGGGAAGCCAAGCATTTATTCTGTAAAACATGTGGAATAAAATCATTTTATATTCCACGTTCTCACCCCGATAGTTATAGCGTGAATGTACGTTGTTGGATGAAAAAACGATTAAGTCTATCAAAACCACGCCTTTTGACGGCAAAAATTGGGAGAAAAATATTGACCTCCTGAGAGCTGGGCGAGCATCTTAAAAAAGTGGAGTAGATATGATTGAATTACTTTTTTAATCACTCTTTTTTAGTAGGTAACCCATAAAAGCCCTACCGGCGTTAGAAAGGCTACGTTCTTTGTGCTGAACAACTCCCAGGGTTCGTTCAATCGTTAGTCCTTTTACAGGGATTTCAATAAGCTTATTATCCAACATCGTACGAGGCAAGGCACTCCAGCCTAATCCAATGGAAACCATCATGTGAATGGTTTCTAAATAGTTTGTTTCTAAAATTACATCTAGTGCACCTTGCTTTTGAATTATCGGTTTTTCAATTACGGTTCGTGTATAAGTACCAATGGCTGGTAGGATAGCAGGATGCTTGGCTAACTCATTTAAGGTAATCGTTTTTTGCTGGGCGAGTTCCACTAAAGGATGCTTCGGAGCAACGACAATAGCAAGTGGGTCATTCCAAAGTTCAGTAATTTGTAAGCGTTTCGAAGGCTTTAAAGGTAGTGTGACCACACCTAATTCAAAATCTCCTTTTTCTATTTTGTGACAGGCATTTTCAGAGTCCATAAATGAAAGATCTAGACGCACTTGAGGATAGTTTTGCGCATATTTCTTGAGTATTTCAGGCAAGCGATGTAAGCCAATATGATGGGATGTGACTAAGGATAAATGCCCACTGACCTCACCGCTGAGATTATCAATCACACGTTGGCTTTCTTTAACTTCTTGCATAATGCGCAAAGTGACTGGTAATAAGGCTTTGCCTGCTTCATTCAAAATCACCTTGCGACCGATGCGATCAAATAAAATACTGCCTAGTTTTGCTTCTAATAGAGCAATACGTTTGCTAACAGCAGGCTGAGTGATATATAAAATCTCTGATGCTTTAGAAAATGAGTTGTGTTCAGCCACCGCGATAAAGGCTTTGTACGCTGATAAATCCATATTTGTTTGCTCTAGTATAACTAACAGGAATGATTAATATGAAAAAACACAATTATAGTTATAAATAAAAGAAGCGTAAACTCTTCTTATTGAGATTCATTCTCTATCGGATAGGAGGCACAAATGGCTGGAAAAACACTTTACGATAAAATTTGGGACGCGCATGTTGTACGCCAAGAAGACGACGGCACGGCATTACTCTATATTGATCGTCACTTAGTTCATGAAGTTACCTCACCGCAAGCGTTTGAAGGCTTACGACTAGCAAACAGAGGTTTATGGCGCGCGGATTCCATCGTGGCAGTTCCTGATCATAATGTGCCTACGACGAGTGCCGATCGTGGTAATGGTACCGCAGGTATCAGCGATCCGGTGGCAAAATTACAAATTGATACTCTAGACAAGAACTGTGCAGAGTTTAGAATTAATGAGTTTCATATGGATGATATTCGCCAAGGGATTGTTCATGTCATCGGCCCCGAGCAAGGCGCGACTTTACCGGGTATGACGGTAGTTTGTGGTGATTCGCATACCTCTACACACGGCGCATTTGGTGCACTAGCACACGGCATCGGCACATCTGAAGTTGAGCACGTGATGGCAACGCAGTGCCTCATCCAAAAGAAAATGAAAAACATGCTGGTAAGTGTGGATGGCAAAGCGGCGGAAGGCGTGACCGCTAAAGATATTGTACTCGCCATTATTGGTGAGATTGGTACTGCAGGGGGGACTGGTTTTGCGGTTGAATTTGCCGGTGAGGCGATTGAAGATTTGAGCATGGAAGGGCGCATGACGGTCTGTAATATGGCCATTGAAGCGGGTGCACGTGCGGGTATGATTGCGGTCGATCAAACTACTATCGACTATGTTAAAGGTCGTCCTTACGCACCCGTTAATTCTGAGCAGGAAGCAACTTGGGATAAGGCAGTAGCAGCATGGCAAGATTTACACAGTGACGATGATGCCGAGTTTGATGAAATTGTGCGACTTCATGCGGGTAGCATAGAGCCGCAAGTCACTTGGGGCACATCGCCAGAAATGGTGTTGTCTGTAAATGCTAAAGTCCCTGATCCAGCCAATGAACCGGATGCTGTAAAAAGCAAAGGTATTAGTGATGCACTCGCTTATATGGGCTTAACAGCAGGCGAACCTATAAATAAAATTAAAATTGATAAGGTTTTTATTGGCTCGTGTACCAATTCACGAATCGAGGATATGCGACAAGCGGCGGCGGTTGTGACTGATGCACTCGCTAACGATAAAAAAGTCGCTGATAATATTAAATTAGCGATGGTTGTACCAGGCTCTGGTTTAGTAAAAAAACAAGCTGAAGATGAAGGTTTGGATAAGATCTTTATAAAAGCAGGTTTTGAATGGCGCGAGCCGGGTTGTTCAATGTGTTTGGCGATGAATGCCGATAGACTTGAGCCTCAGGAGCGTTGTGCATCAACTTCCAACCGAAATTTTGAAGGCAGGCAAGGACAAGGCGGGCGTACGCATTTAGTTGGGCCAGCGATGGCAGCAGCAGCAGCGATAGCGGGTCACTTTGTTGATGTAAGAGAAACTGGAGGAGAGGGCTAATGGAAAAGTTTACCCTACATAAAGGACTCGTTATTCCACTTGATCGCTCAAATGTTGATACTGATGCGATTATCCCTAAACAGTATTTAAAATCAATCAGTCGAAGTGGCTTTGGCCCAACATTATTTGATGACTGGCGTTACGTCAAAGCGGGTGAGCCGGGCATGGATCATTCAAAGCGAGAAATAAAAAAAGACTTTGTTTTGAATCAAGCACGTTATCAAGGTGGTTCAATATTACTAGCTCGTGAAAATTTTGGTTGCGGCTCATCGCGTGAACATGCTGTTTGGGCTTTGGAAGATTTTGGCATTCGTGCGGTGATTGCCCCAAGCTATGCCGATATCTTCTTTAACAATAGTTTTAAAAATGGTCTGTTGCCTTTGGTATTATCAGAGTCTGAGGTCGATGAGTTATTCAAAGCGGTTGAGTCAAATGAAGGCTATCAATTGACTGTTGATCTAGAAAAACAACAGGTCATTAGCCTCGATGGAAACTCCTATGACTTTGAGGTGGATGAGTTTCGTAAATACTGTTTATTAAATGGTTTGGATGATATTGGTTTAACATTACAATATGCGAATGACATAAAAGCTTACGAGAAAAAGCGTAAACAACAAGCACCGTGGTTGTTTTCTTAGAAGGATTTTAGCCATGACGAGCCTGAAGGAATGAAAAACCTTTATGCACGTTATGGTAAATAAAAAAGGTTGAAAATATGACGCAGAATATTTTAGTTTTACCCGGTGATGGCATCGGTAAAGAAATTATTGCAGAGGCAATTAAAGTCATTGATGCACTCAAATCGGACTTTGGCCTGGATGTGGAAATTACTAATGGTCTTATCGGTGGTGCAGCTTACGATGCTGAAGGGCATCCTTATCCCCCCTCAACACAAGCACAAGCAAAAGTAGCTGATGCAATTTTATTGGGTGCGGTCGGCGGTTATCAATACGATGATTTACCGCGTGATGTACGACCTGAACGTGGTCTATTGGGTATTCGTGCGGATCTTGAGTTATTCTCAAATTTGCGCCCTGCGATTCTGAACGAAGAACTTGCAGATGCATCTTCTTTAAAAGCAGAGGTGGTTGCAGGCTTGGATATTATGATTGTGCGTGAGTTAACCGGTGGCATTTACTTTGGTGAGCCACGCGGTATACGCACGCTAGATAATGGTGAAAAACAGGGTTACAACACACTTGTTTATAAAGAATCAGAAATTGAGCGTATCGCACACTCAGCGTTTAAAATTGCTATGAAACGTGATAAACGCTTGTGCTCTGTTGGTAAATCAAACGTACTTGAAGTAATGGAACTTTGGGATGAAGTCGTTGAACGTGTCGGCAAAGAGTACCCAGAGGTAGAGCTAAGTCATATGTACGTCGATAACGCGGCGATGCAGTTAGTTAAAGCGCCTAAGCAATTTGATGTCATGGTAACGGGTAATATGTTTGGTGATATATTATCCGATGCGGCAGCAATGCTGACAGGCTCTATCGGCATGTTGCCATCGGCATCGTTAGACAAAAAGGGTAAAGGCATGTACGAACCTATTCATGGTTCAGCACCAGATATTGAGGGTAAGAATCTTGCTAACCCGTTGGCAACAATAATGTCGGTCAGCATGATGCTGCGTTACTCTTTAAACCAAGAAAGTTTGGCACAAAAAATTGATAGCGCGGTAGAAACTGTGTTAAAGCAAGGCTTGCGCACGGCAGATATTTATGTGGATGGTGTGGCGGGTACGACGCTTGTGAGTACTAGCGAAATTGGTGATGCAGTCGTTGCTGCTTTAAAATCTTAAAAAGACGTCCACGAAAGTCGCGAAAAGACACGAAAGGTAAAGCCTTTAGCGTTAGTTTTTGCAGACTCAAACCTTGTTTGGTCTGCATATATAAAAGAAGGATAGAAAGATGTCAGATAAAACATATGATGTTGCCGTCGTCGGTGCAACCGGTGCGGTGGGTGAAGTGATGCTAGAGATACTAGCAGAACGTAACTTTCCTGTGGGAACGGTTTATGCATTGGCTAGTGAGCGCTCAGCGGGTAAACGGGTAAAGTTTGGAAATAAAACCTTGGTGGTTGAAGATTTAGCTAAATTCGATTTTTCAAAAGTTCAGATTGGTTTATTTTCACCAGGTGCATCAATTTCAAAAGAATACGCTCCCATTGCCGCTTCGCAAGGCTGTGTGGTGATTGATAATACCTCTGAATTTCGTTACGAGGATGATATTCCGTTAGTGGTTCCGGAAGTAAACCCGCATGCCGTAGCGGAATACAGCAATCGTGGCATTATCGCTAACCCCAACTGCTCAACCATTCAAATGTTGGTGGCATTAAAGCCATTGCATGATGCCGCTAAAATTACGCGTATTAATGTGTGTACCTATCAGGCTGTATCAGGCTCAGGAAAACCTGCGATTGATGAGCTTGCGGGTCAAACGGCTGCCTTGTTAAATGGTAAAGAAGCAAAGGTAGAAGTCTATCCAAAACAGATTGCTTTTAATGTAATTCCGCAAATTGATGTATTTCAAGAAAACGGCTACACCAAAGAAGAAATGAAAATGGTCTGGGAAACCCAAAAAATAATGGAAGACCCTGATATTTTAGTTAACCCAACAGCAGTGCGTGTGCCAGTATTTTATGGTCACTCAGAAGCGATTCATATTGAAACACGCGATAAATTAAGCGCAGAACATGCAACACAGTTACTAAACAATGCTGATGGTGTCGTCGTGATTGATGAACATAAAGATGGTGGCTACCCAACTGCAATTACTGATGGCGCTAATAAAGATGCAACCTATGTAGGACGTATTCGCGAAGATATTTCACACGAGAGCGGTTTAAACCTGTGGGTAGTTGCGGATAATGTTAGAAAAGGTGCTGCTTTAAATAGTATTCAGATTGCTGAGGTTTTAATTCGCGATTATTTATAACACTACAATGAGTCGGATGACGAGTAAGATGGTTGAAACTTCATCCTCTTTTTCTTTCGCGATCGACTCGTGCAAAGGTCTTGCAATGTTAAATTACAAAATTTATTAGTAAAGGTATTTTTCGGGTTTGTAGGGTACTTGCTTTTTTCTTAAGCTACATTACTTTATGAGAAAGCCTTTGAATTTGTTGGCTCGAATCTGTTTGGTCAAAATGTGACAAAAGGGTCACACATTTGTAAGGATGTGACAAAAACATCGTCTTATTCAGTTTTGATTCAGACATGAATTGATATTATTCCCCCACTATCCAGATATTAGGAGTCTGGGCCATCAGCAAGATGCAGATCAAACTGATGTTTATAATAAATGATGACCATAACTATAAAATAATTAGGTCACGAATAAAGAATCAAAAAGATTCATACTGAAAGGGGAATAATACGTGAATAAGAAAGCCTTGAGCCTAGCCATTTGTGCTGCATTAGCTTTACCTACTATAACGGGCGCATTAACGCTGGGTGAAATAGAGTCTAACTCACACCTTAACCAACCATTTAGAGGTAAGATTAGCTTACACTCAACTAATGCCGCGGAAGCAAAAACACTACGTGTGCGTATTGCACCACCTGCTGTTTTTAATCGTGTTGGCATTGACCGTCCGAAGTTTTTGAATGGTATTCGTTTTAGAACAACAGTACAGAATGGCAAACCTGTTATTTTAGTCAGTTCTAACTACCCTATTAATGAACCTTTCTTAAATTTTCTATTAGAAATTAGCTGGCCAAACGGTAAGCTCTTAAAAGAATACACAGTACTTCTTGACCCACCAGTCTTGATGACACCAAATACAGCGATTGCAAGCAGAACAGCTGGTGTTCGCGCAGAACCGCAAGCACGTTTTAATCAAGCGCAGGCTGATAATAAAAAATTGTATCGTGATGCACAACGTGCATTGCAGCAGCCCCGTCGTGTTGTTCGTGCATCACAAAATCAACGCTCTTCAGCACGAAGAGTTCGGCCTCAAGTACGTAGAATAGCAGCCTCTCAAGTCAGAAGTTATCGTGTAAAACGTGGTGATACTTTGCATAAAATTGCAACACGAATTGGTTACCGTGGCGTATCTACTGATCAAATGATGTTGGCGCTCTTTGAGAAAAACAAGCGTGCTTTCATCAAGAAAAATATGAATAACTTGAAAGCAGGAGTCGTTTTACAACGTCCTTCTTTAGCTCATGCAAAATCGGTATCTAGAAGTGAAGCAAGAAAAGTAAGGATTGCACAGGCACGAGCATGGAAAAAAGCAAATGGAACTGTAGTTGCCAATAAGAATAAAGCAACTAATAATACTAATCAGGCACGTTTAGAAGTTTCAGGAAAGACAAGTGCTGTCGCTGGTAAAGCAACAGCACTAGCAGCTTCTGGTAATGCATCTGTTGATGAATTACGTAAACAGTTAGTCATGACGTCTGAGGCATTACAAAGCCGCAGAAAAGAGAACGAAGAGTTAAAGTCTCGTGTTACTGAAATGGAGTCTATCTTACGTAAGAAAAATCGTATGATTTCTATGAAGAGTCAGCAACTTGCTAAATTACAGGAGTCATTATCGGGTAAACCTGCTAAAACAGAAGGTGCTGATATTGAAGCAACAGTAAAAGAACAAACTGAGGACAAAGGGGTCGGTACTATTATTCGACCGACTGATTCATTGAATAATTCACAATTGGCATCTGCAGAAACATCTATAAATATTGATGAAGAAGCTAGAATTGCAGAAGAAAAAGCTCAAGCAGCTATCTTAGCAGCACAAGATAAGGCTGATGCAGCAAAAGAAAAAGCCAAGATCATCGCACAACAAAAAATGCAAGCTGCAAAAACCAAAGCTGAAGAAAAACCTGAAGGTATCATGGGTAGCGTGATGGGACTGATGGACTCACCTGATGCACTGAAATATGGTGCAGGTGGTGGTGCTGCGTTAGCGCTATTAGGCGGCTTTTGGTTTATGCGTCGTCGTAATGCGTATAAAGAATTTGATGCTGATGATTATGTAGATGCAGGTATCTCAGATAACCCATTTGAAGATGAAAGTGCAAGTGACCTATTTGATAATGAATCGGTCAATGAATTAAATACCGAGCTAGCTTCTAATGATTTTATCGATAACGTACAAGATGTTGTAGAGGATGCTGATAAAGAATCCGGAAATGCAGAAGATGACCTGTTACAAGAAGCTGATGTCTATATTGTTTATGGTTTATACGATCAAGCAGAATCAGAGCTTAAGGAAGCAATCAACCAATCACCAAATAACTTAGCGTACCGTAAAAAACTGTTAGAAAGCTATAAGGCATCAGGTGATAAGTCTTCATTTGAGCAAGAGGCCAGAGTATTTAAAGATATGGATGGTGCCGGTAAGGATGAGCATTGGGAAGATATTTGTGAGTGGGGTCGCGCACTAGTTCCAGATAGTAATTTGTTTGATAGCTCTTCTACCGTAGATGGTTCAACAGTAGTAGCAGGCGCTGCAGCAGCTAGTGTTGCAATGGTTGCAGGTACAGCTATAGCTGAGTCTGATAATGTAGAAGATCTTGAAGACTTATTAGAGGTAGATGATACAATTTCAAATGAGTTTGATAATATGGACCTTGATGACTTCTTATCGGATGATACAGATGTATTAAATGAAGCTATGTCAGATAGCTTAGCTGATGAAAGTTTTGAAATTGGTGAGATTGATGAGCTAGACTTAACCGCAGGAACTAATTTTTCTGAAGTTGATAATCATAGCTTTCCTGCGGCAGAGTCAAATGAAGTCACTCTAAATAGTGATTCTGAGTTGGATTCATTGCTTGATGATGTAACCGAAGAATCAGTTGCAGCAGAGTCAAATATTCCTACCATTGATCTAGATATGAATATTGCAGGTGATTTTACTGCTGAGAGTAGCCCTGAAAATATAACAAGCCTTGCTGGTGATAAAGGTGACAATCTATTGACAGATTTTGATGATAATTTATCCTTTTTAGACTTGGATGATGAAGTTATTGAAGAGACTGAAATTGGTACTAAAATTGATCTAGCAAAAGCCTATATTGATATGGGTGATATTGACGGAGCACGTAGTACTCTTGAAGAAGTTATGCAAGACGGTAGCGATGAGCAAAAGCTACAAGCTGAGGAGTTAATGCAGCACACAGGTTAATTGTTAATTAGCCTTTCCTTAAGGCAAATAAAAAAGCCACGTAATTACGTGGCTTTTTTATTTTTGAGTTTTATGTAAATTTCTTAGCTCATAGGCAGACGAATTTTTTGACCGGGGAAAATAAGATCAGGGTCTTTGATAACCTCAAGGTTTTCAGCCAGTATTTTTTTATACTCATTGCCATCGCCATAGATGTTCTGAGCAATTTTCCAAAGAGAATCACCCTTAACAATTTCATAGTAGAGTACTTCTTCTGTTTGTTCTGGTGCTTCAACCGCATCGACGTTAACGGTTTCTATGCCCATTGCATTACCCGCCATAAGGACAACTTTTTCAAGTGCGGCAGGGTCATCAACTTTACCAGAGATGGTAGCAACACCATCTTCGACATTGATTTCTAAAGCTTCGATACCGGGGTTATCTTTTTCTATGTGTTTTTTTAACTTCTCTGGGGCTTCTTCTTCGCTACCAAAAATTTTATTACCAATGTTTTTTGCAAAATCAAATAAACCCATGTGTGTATCTCCTTAAGTGTAGTTATTTGTGAAGTAGAGCAAGCTCTAACAACATAATAAGGGGAAACAACAAAAAATCAACTATTTAGCGTGACTTGGAGAAACTTGAAACACTTCAGCGCGAGGAGGGTGCGGAAAATTGTTAGAGATTGGTTAAGGAAGCTCTGAATAACCTAGCTCGCCCTGCGGGGCTTAGCCAAGTTTCCAACTTCTTTGTTATTTGTTTTTACCATAGAATAACTATGCAAAAACAAATGCCTCGAACTTGAAAACTTGGCGTTGCCAGAACTCAGTTAGGTTGTTCAGAGCTTCCTTAAGTCTAATCACAACCCTAAATAGTCTGTAATCGTTTTTATTTTGTGCTTTCCCGCGGCTAAAATTACTTTTTTGAGGTGAGTAAGTTTTAGTTTGACTACTCACGCCCACCAATCAGCTCAATTTCATAACCATCAGGGTCTTTTAAAAAAGCGATAATTGTTTTACCGGCATTCATTGGGCCGGCTTCGCGGATGATTTCGCCGCCGCCATTATCTTCCGCAATAACGGTTTTCATGTTTTCGCATGCTTTATAAACATCAGCTACACCAATTGCAATATGCCCGAATGCATTACCAATCTCGTAACTTTCAACACCCCAGTTGTAGGTAAGCTCAAGCACGGTATTGCTGGCTTCATCGCCATAACCTAAAAAGGCTAATGTAAATTTTCCATCAGGGTATTCGTTACGGCGTAACTCGGTCATGCCGAGTACTTTTGTATAAAAGGCAATCGACTTTTCTAAATCGCCAACGCGCAACATGGTGTGTAAGATTCGCATAAGTGTTCCTATTTTGGTTACGCTGCTAGGAGCCTGTCCGAGAACTAGAAACCTACTGCAAATTCCACAATCATCATAACTTGAGCTTATCAAAATCGTTAAATAGCCGTGCTATTCGCCTCTTTCGATAATCACAACTTATGATAATTCTGTAATTTTCGCTACGGTCTTAGTTCTCGGACAAGCTCCTAGGGGTGATTAGCCCAGCGCTTTCATTAAGTCCTTTAACATGCCAGAAACTTCACCCGTCATCAAGGCAAACTGAATATCAAGGTGTTCGGCATGCGTTTGTGGGTCATTGTCATTCAGCTGTTCTTCAAGCACGTCTAGAAACTTAAGTTTCTTTATTTGCAAGTCTTCTGATAAGACAAAACTGATTTTTTCATCCCACTCAATGGCAAGTTTAGAAACATATTTCCCCGACTGTAGGCTGGTTTGCACTTCATCCGTGGTTAGGTCATGCATGCGAAATGATGCCACTCCCTTATCATCATCAGCTTGATTTTTTAATTCACACTCCATGCCTAAAACAAAGGGCTTAGGGAGTTGCGTTTTACTCAGCCAATCAGTCATCGCAACGGCAGGTGATAGCTCAGATTCAGGTAAAGTAACGGGCAAACTACCTAACGTTGTGCGTAATAATTTGGTAAAAGTTTCAGCACGTGGCGCTGAGGGTGTGTTTAAAATAAGCCAACCGTTATCTGGGTCAATCCAAGCATCAATTTTTTGAGTGCGCGTGAAAGCACGGGGTAAAAGCTCATGCTCAATGTCTTCACGCAGGTCTTTTTTCTCGCGGGCGCTGACTTTTCGATCTTCTTTTAATTCAATTGCTTCCACCTTTTCTTGTAAGGTTTCTTTAATAACAGCCGCAGGTAATAAGCGTTCTTGGCGAGCCATGCTCATTAAAATGTAATTGCCAGATGCATGTGTATAGGCGCTAGTGTCCTTGCCGAGTGGTTCAACCCAGCCCATGCTTTCACGCTGTGTTGCCGAGCAGGGTGTAAATGGTTTGTTGCTCAGTTGCTGATGTAATTCATCCGCATTTAATGCAAAGTCTTTTTCAAATTTGAAAAGGTAAAGATTTTTAAACCACATAGAATTGCCCTATTATTTTGAGTTTTGGGCGAGAGATTATGCAGTAGTTACTGGGGTGAAAAAAGATAAAATTTTACTTTAGTGTTAAATAAATATTTTTGACTATACTTATATTAGTAGTGATGTTTGTAAACAACGCCTCAGGGAGATTATTTGATAACCATACCAACAAGAAGCCAACCAAAACCCCTTAAAAACGGTGTAGAAAACCGTGTACTTTCACTATGGAAAAAACTCGGCGGAAATGCCATTGGGCGAAAGCTCTTTAATCTCACATTATCTCGTTCTGTACCGTACTCAGGCTCTATCAAGGCCGACGTTAAGCATATCGAACCCGGCTTCGTTAAAGTTGTATTAAAAGATCGTCGTAAAATAAGAAACCACCTGAACTCTATCCACGCCATTGCCTTAGCGAATTTTGGTGAATTATCTAGCGGGCTTGCGATGATTACTGCGCTACCTAGTGGAACACGTAGCATCGTAACTCATCTTGAAATTGAATACCTTAAAAAAGCCCGTGGTCAATTGCTGGCAGAAGGTCGTGCTTCACCGCCTGATGTTATTGATAAGCCCGTCGATAGCCTTGCAACTGCCGATATTCTGGATGCGGAAGGAGATTTAGTTGCTTGTGTAACTGTTCTCTGGCGACTATCTCCTAAGATAGACACTGAAGAAAGGGTAAAGCATGAATGAAACCAGTTTCATACAAGATATAGGTATCAATGTTCCGTTAATTTGTGGGCCGATGTACCCATGTTCAAATATTGAGCTGGTCGCAGCGGTTTCAGAAGCAGGTGGTATTGGTATCGTGCAACCGGTATCAATAACCTTTGTGCAGAAGCAAGATTTCAGGCAAGCGCTACGCAATATTAAACAGCTTACTGAAAAACCCATTGGTATGAATGCCTTGATTGAAAAATCATCCAAACGCTACCATGAAAAAATGGTTGAATGGGTGGATATCGCCTTAGAAGAAGGTGTACGTTTTTTCATAACATCACTCGGCAACCCTAAGTGGGTGGTGGATACTGTAACGCCCCACGGTGGGGTCGTGTACCATGATGTGACGGAACGAAAGTGGGCAGAAAAAGGGTTAGAGGGCGGTGCACAGGGCTTGATTGCGGTTAATAGTTTTGCGGGTGGTCATGCAGGGGCGAAGAGCAAAGAACAATTATATGATGAGCTTTGTGATTTGAATGTGCCGTTAGTGTGTGCAGGTGGAATCGGTAATGAACAACAATATGTTGAAGCAATGCAATTGGGTTATGTGGCATGTCAATTAGGTACCCGCTTTATTGCAACTAAAGAGTGTTCGAGTAGCGTATTATATAAAGAAGCTATCGTAAAAGCGGGTGCAGAAGATATTGTGCTGAGTGAAAAAATTACCGGCGTGCCGGTATCAATCATTAATACGGAATACATCAAAGAGCAGGGTACCAAGCCGAATGTTTTAGTACGTTGGCTGTTAAAGCACCCGAAAGGTAAGCACTGGATGCGCATGATTTACACGGTACGCTCGGCGTTTCAACTCAGAAAATCATCCTTCGATGAAACACCCAAAAAAGAATTCTGGCAAGCGGGTAAAAGTGTTGCGGGTATTGACGAGATAGAGACAGCAGCAGACATAGTGAAACGATTTAATAACGCATTGCTCAAGCAGTGATTAACTAGGAGCAAGTCATGGAAAAAGTTTGGTTAAAAAATTATGCACCGGGTGTACCAGAGACCATTGACCCCAATGAATTTAAGTCTCTAGGTGAGTTGTTCAGTAAAAGTGCTGATTTATATCGTAACAGACCTGCTTATGAAAACCTTGGCATGATACTCAGTTACGATGATGTTGATAAAATGACGCGTAACTTTGCGGCTTATCTTGCGAACAATGGCTTAAAAAAAGGTGACCGGATTGCGATAATGATGCCTAATTTATTGCAGTATCCTATTGCGTTATTGGCTGCGTTACGTGCGGGTTTAATCGTGGTGAATACCAACCCTTTATATACCGCCCGTGAATTAGAGCACCAACTTAATGACTCAGGTGCGATTGCCATTATCATTCTTGAAAACTTTGCAAATACCTTAGAGGAAGTATTAGACAAAACGGCGATTAAAACGATCATTACCACTCAGATAGGTGATCTGGCAGGTTTTCCTAAATCACTGCTCGTCAACTTTGTAGTAAAGCGTATCAAGAAAATGGTGCCTACTTTTAGCTTGCCCGGCACAACCGTAAAGTTTAATGAAGTGTTAGCCAAAGGCAAAAATTTGCCCTTTACAGATGTTGATATAAACCACGAAGACATCGCCTTTTTGCAATATACAGGCGGCACAACGGGGGTAGCCAAGGGCGCGTCACTAACGCATCGAAATATGATTGCCAACTTATTGCAAGTTGAAGCGTGGATTTCGAATGAGATTAATGCAGAGTCGCAAGAAGTCTTTATTACTGCGCTACCGCTGTATCACATATTTTCATTGACAGCGAATGCCTTTGCTTTAAAGCTCGGCGCTAAAAGTGTTCTAATTACAAATCCTAGAGACATGAAGGGCTTTGTTAAAGAGCTTGCAAAACATGACTTTACTTTTATGGCAGGGGTTAATACATTATTTAATGGCTTGCTGAATACAGCAGGTTTTAATCAAGTGGACTTCTCGTCGGTTAAAATTATCCTCGGCGGTGGTATGGCCGTGCAAGAAACCGTTGCCAATGAATGGAAGTCTGTAACCGGTGTACCAATTATTGAAGCCTATGGTTTAACCGAAACGTCCCCCGGTGTTTGTGTTAACCCTACCAATAGTCACGATTTTTCAGGGAATATTGGTTTACCAATATCATCAACGGAAGTCTGTGTAAAAAATGATAAAGGTGAACAGCAGGTTTTTGATGAACCTGGTGAGCTCTGTGTGCGTGGCCCACAGGTTATGAAAGAATATTGGAATCGGCCCAAAGAAACTGCCAATGTAATGGATGCCGAAGGCTGGTTACACACCGGTGATATTGCTGTGATTAATCAAGGTGGTTTTGTGAAATTGGTCGACAGGCTTAAAGATTTGATCATTGTTTCTGGCTTTAATGTTTACCCCAATGAGGTAGAAGGCGTGGTAGCTGCGCACCCAAAAGTATTAGAAGTCGGAGCGATTGGTATACCGAATGAAAAATCTACTGAGGTCGTTAAAATATTTGTGGTCAAAAAAGATCAAAGCCTCACTGAAAAAGAGTTACTCGATTATTGCCACAAAGAAATGACTCGTTATAAGTGTCCCAAGTTCATAACATTTTTGGATGAGTTACCTAAAAGTAATGTGGGTAAGGTGCTCCGTAAAGACTTGAGAACACTGGAAGAAAACGGTTAAAATGGATTAATTTGGTGATCGGCTGTATCGGCAGTGCGTAATTTTTATGCAATAATATCTCATTAATTTATTATCCAATAAAAATAGTCTTATGAATCAACCCATAAAAACAACAATCACTCAATTAATGAGTGACGAAAATCTCCCGCAACTGTGTACCGATGTTTTTTTATCCCAATACGATAAAATGACCGCAGGCGAAGAAAGTACGATTCGTGAAGACACGATTCAACCGGTAGAAAATATTGCCGATATAGAAACATTATCAGATCACAGCAAACAAGGCGAAGCCGTATTGGCCAAATCTGTAATGATCAAGCTCAATGGTGGGTTAGGCACTAGCATGGGGCTAGAAAAAGCTAAATCCTTATTAACGGCAAAAGATGATTTAAGCTTTTTAGAAATTATTATTCAACAAGTACTGTCTCAACGAAAATCTTTTAACCGTGCACTGCCGTTGGTTTTTATGAACTCATTTAGTACCGAGTCTGATACGCAAGCAGTGCTAAAAAAGTTCCCTAAGTTACAGCAAGGTCAAAATGACGTTGCTCTCACCTTTGCGCAAAATAAAGTTCCAAAGATTTTTAGTGACAGCTTAGAGCCAGCTCTATGGCCTAAAGACGCCACAAAAACATGGTGCCCACCTGGGCATGGTGATATTTACACCGCCTTACAAACCTCAGGGATTTTACAGCAACTATTGGATGCGGGCATAAAATACGCCTTTATCTCTAATGCAGATAATCTCGGTGCCACGATGGATTTGTCTGTGCTGGGTTATTTTGCCACGCAAGATGCATCCTTTATGATGGAAGTCGCAGATCGAACCCCTGCGGATAAGAAAGGCGGGCATTTAGCACAGTTCAAACAAGGTGGCTTATTATTGCGCGAATCAGCCCAATGCCACGATGAAGACGTTGACGCTTTCCAAGATATTACGAAATACCAATACTTTAATACCAATAACCTCTGGATTCGACTTGATCGTTTAAAAGCCTTAATGGATGCCAACAACGGTATCGTAGACTTACCCCTAATTCAAAATACTAAAACAGTAGACCCGCGCGATGCAACAAGCCCAAAGGTCATTCAAATGGAAACAGCCATGGGCGCGGCAATATCAAACTTTAAAGATTCAATCGCCTTGAGGATACCCAAAGCACGCTTCACCCCCATTAAAACCAGCAACGAATTACTCGGGCTTTGGTCAAATGCGTTTGTGCTAGATGACAGTAACCGTGTGATTACCAACCCCCAGCGTAGTGAAGGCTTTATCATCATTGACTTGGATGATAGGTTTTATAAAAAGATAGACGACTTGCAAGCCCGCTTTCCAGAAGGCGCGCCCGATCTGCTTGAATGTGAAAAACTTATCATTAAGGGAGATGTAAAGTTTGAAGCGAATGTCAAAATTATCGGTGATGTAACGATTAGCAATGAATCAGATCAACAGATGATTGTTCGCTCGGGGACGGTACTTTCTTAGCGGCTTTAACAGCTTTTTTACCATGAAGCGCATGAAGGCCATGAAGAAAACAGTTTCACCTTCGTGTTCTTCGCGCCCTTCGTGGTGAAAAATATTTTTAAACCAAGGAGAAAAAGTGTCACCCTTTACCCGCTATCAAGCAGGAAAAGATGTTTTTAACCTTCATGATCTTCATGCCCTTCATGGTAAGCCTTAGTTTTTTAGTACGAAACGTTGATACTTGATCAACTGAGATTAACGGTTAAAAGATTGGCTTTACCACGAAGGACACGAAGGAAAAGCAAAGAATCTTAAGTTAAGAAATGCAGGTTTATAAAAGAGTAGTAGACAATTAAGCCACCAGACTTAAGGAGAATAGGTTTTACCATGAAGCGCATGAAGTTCATGAAGAAAACAGCTTTACCTTCGTGTTCTTCGTGCCTTCGGGGTGAAAATATTTTTAAACCAAGGAGAAAAAAGGCATTCTTTGCACATTATCCAGCAGGGAAAGATGTTTTTACCTTCATGAGCTTCATGCCCTTCATGGCAAAACTATCACTGCCGCCATTTATTGCTAATCCATTTATCAATCGATAGCGCGCCAGGGCCGAAGGTGAAGATAACGGCAAGGATAACGCCCCAGGT
>Ga0256840_1000908_pt1 | contig 29274 bp, 36 predicted proteins | sample 355202metaG_FD_185969 | JGI IMG/M metagenome (GOLD analysis project Ga0256840, IMG submission 185969) | Hydrothermal vent microbial communities from Mid Atlantic Ridge, Atlantic Ocean - 355-202 | ecosystem: Environmental > Aquatic > Marine > Hydrothermal vents | place: Atlantic Ocean: Mid... | reverse complement strand
TGAAGCCTTAAAGATCTTGGCGTAATCATTAATGTTATACTTTACCTATGAATTTATTACTTTATCGCACTAAATAAAAACAATTTATTACTCAAAAATTTTGATAAATTTAACGCTGTAGTGGAATGGTGTTTGAATTAAAACTTTCCACTTTCCTTTTTCGGGATTTTTGACTTTAAAAACGTACGTTAGATTTTTATTTCCATTGTCTATCTCATTTACAACTGAAGAAGGTTTTATTTCTTTGTTCGGGCTGAAGAGCTTTACCTTGCCCAACACTGTACTACAACCTTTAATGCTAACTATCACCTTTATCTCTTTTGCTTTGGAAACATTAAACGTTAAAATTTTTGGTTTTTCAGGCATTTCAAAAGATTCTATTCCTACTACTTTTGTAAAGTGAATTTTACCATTACTTAACCATAGAACAAGATTTCCTCCACCATAACCGTTAATTGTCAAAAAAATCTTAGTTTTAGAGTGGGGCAAAAGTTCCTTAGGTGAAAAGACATTGACAATACAATTCCCGTAAAATCTTTCGAAGTATGCATTAACGCTGTAGTTTAAATTATCTTTGTTTTCTACATTAATACTGATGTTTTTAGTTCCATTAATTACACAAGTAATATGATCGGGATAAACAAAAATTTTTGGAGGTACAAATATCTTCAACCTTACAGTGCAGTTTCCAGAATAATTTCCAGATAGATGTATTTCACATCTATAAATACCAGAGTGTAAATCTGAAACATTGAAACTAAAAGTAAAAATTCCTTCTGGATAAATTAGCTCTTTTTCTGGATAAAATTTGACAGGGATGCTGGATTTAACTGTAGGTTTAATAATAACGGCTTTGTTACTATGAACTTTTAAAGTTAAATTATAAATAGATGTGTTTTGGTTAAGTTTAATTTTAACATCACAAAAGTTCGATTCATGAGGTGTTATAAAAACATCAATAATTGCTGGAGTTGTGATGCTATAAGTCGTATAGCTTGAACTTACTTCGCTTATTGAAGTGTGTGAAATAACTGAAATAGCTAAAAGTGTAAGAATTACTGTAAGAATTACTACTGTAATTGCTACAAATTTTAATTTTTTCACAAAACTAAGTTATAGTGATCATGATTTAAATAGATTACTTAAAAAATTTTATCAATAATTTTCTCTCTCAGCTTACTGTAACTTTCATCATCAAATCTCATTCTGTAATTTCTAACTTCCAGCACAATATCTGAAAAATTTAAATTCGTAACTTTTAAAATGTAAGATATAAATTGAGTGACGTTTGAAGGCTTTGAAGTTATAACTGCTCTTTCAAAATCTATGAAGTAGGGCTTGTTTTTAACGAATATTACGTGCTTTTCTGGATTGTTCATCTCTTCTTTCTGAATTAACAGTTTGTCAAGAGTTCTACAAACATCGAGACAACTTATAAGCAAATCAGCTTCAAGTTTACAACTTTTCCTCAACTCCCTTAGATTTTTGCCTTTAATGTATTCCATCTCTACTGATAGCTTTTCTGGATCTATCGAGTATAGTTTTGGTACAAACTTCCATGGTTGCAAGTAGGATAAAAAAGAGACTTCTTTCCAGAAGTTGTAGCTTAAACCCTCTTTAAACACTTTAATTGCTCTATCTCCTCTTACGTAAACTGTTGAGTGCTTACCTCTATAAGCATGCATGAATCGAGTTCTCCCACAAACGAAAACTTTTTTCTATGTCTTATTATACTTTCACTGTGAAAGTGGGCATAGTCGATACAACTTTTGCTAGAGTGAACATGGGAAAGATAGCTATAGATGAGTTAAGAAGGATATCTACACTACCCTACGAGAGATATACAGTTCCGGGAATAAAAGATTTACCAGTTGCAGCAAAAAAGTTGATAGAAGAGAAGGGTTGCTCCATAGTGATAGCCATGGGTATGCCTGGATCCAAGCCCATAGATAAGCAGTGTGCTCACGAAGCTTCTCTTGGATTGATAATGGCTCAGCTTATGACAAATACACACATAATAGAAGTTTTTGTCCATGAGGATGAATGTAAGGATGAAAAAGAGCTTTTAGAAGTTACAGAAAACAGAGTTAGAGAGCACGTAAGAAATGCAGTTGATTTGTTGTTAAATCAGAAAAAATTACAAAAACTCGCTGGTACGGGACAAAGGCAAGGCTTCGAAGATGTTGGGCCTATATTGAAATAAAATATAATTGGCGGCTTGCCGACGGCCTATCATTGCGTGCTAACGCACTCTCCGGCCGTAACGGCGGGTTATATATACTTAGTATATGGGGTATATTTAATTTTCTGATTAATTGAATCCCAAATTCATAACTTTATTCCAAGCTTTTATGAAGTCTTGAATAAACTTCTCCTCATCACTTGCGTAAACTTCCGCAACCGCTCTAAGTTCATCGTGATGCCCCAATATCAAATCTACTCTCGTTGCCTTATACTTAAATTCACCATTTTTTCTGTCAAAACCTTCAAAGAAGTAACGATATTCATCCGCTTGTTTCCATTCAATACCCATATCAAGAAGATTTACGAAGTAATCGTTTGTTAGTTTCTCTGGAGAATTAGTGAGAACACCATGATTCTTGTAAACAGCTTTAAGCACTCTCAATCCTCCGATAAGTGCAACCATTTCAGGCACTGTGAGAGTTAAAAGCTGAGCCTTATCCACCAAAAAGTACTCAGGAGTTGTGTAAACATCTTTTTCATCAAGCTTTTCTGGGTTTTTGAAGTAATTTCTAAATCCATCTGCAAAAGGTTCTATTCTCTTGTAAAACTCCACTTCAACCTGATCCTGTGTTGCATCCACTCTACCGGGAGTGAATGGTACCTTTACATTAAAACCTGCTTTTTTAGCGGCTTTTTCTATTGCAGCACATCCTCCAAGAATTATAAGATCAGCTATGGAAATCCTTTTATTGCTACCCTTTTTCTCCTGTTCCTCGTTGAATTCATGTTGTATTTTCTCATACATTCTGATTATCTTCTTCAAATCTTCTGGATTGTTTACTTCCCATTCATTCATTGGATAAAGCCGTATTCTTGCTCCATTTGCTCCACCTCTCCTGTCAGAGTCCCTGTAAGTTGAGGCAGAAGACCAGGCTGTGTAAACTAATTGAGAAATGCTAAGACTGGTTGAGAGAATTCTTTTCTTTAATTCTTCAATATCGTTATTCTCAATTAAATCATAATTTCTTTCTGGAAGTGGATCTTGCCAGATAAAATTCTCTTTTGGAACATAAGGGCCTACATAATATGATTTTGGACCCATATCTCTATGAGTAAGTTTAAACCAAGCTCTTGCAAATGCTTTTTCAAATTCATCAGGATTTTCCAAGAATTTTCTTGCTATTCTCGCATAATCCTCATCGTACTTCAACGCAAGGTCTGCTGTAAGCATTCTTGGTCTGTGCTTTTTGTTTGGATCATGAGCATCGGGAATTATCTTAGGAGCATCTTTTGCGACCCACTGTGGTTTTCCTGCAGGACTTGTTTCTATATCCCATTCGTATTCAAAGAGTAACTTTAAGTAGTGTATTCCGAATTTAGTAGGGGTTGGTGACCAAGTCAATTCAAAACCAGAAGTAAACGTATTGGCACCTTTTCCGGTTTTATAATTGAATTTCCAACCTAATCCTTGCTGTTCTATAGGTGATGAGGTTGGATCTGGTCCCAAAAACTTTTCAGGAGCAATTCCATGACATTTACCAAAAGCATGTCCACCAGCAATTAAAGCTACAGTTTCCTCATCATTCATTCCCATTTTAGCAAATACAGTTCGAATTTCCTGAGCAGATAATTTTGGATCTGGTACTCCCTTTGGTCCTGCAGGATTAACGTAAATAAGACCCATTTCAGTGGCAGAGTAAGGTTCTCTTAAGCTATCGCCCTCAAAACGTTCTTTTGCTGAAAGCATTTCTTCTTCTCCCCAGTCAGGACTCTCGTCTGGTTCGAATATGTCTTCTCTGCCAAGACCAAAACCTATCGTTTTTACACCCATATCTTCAAGAGCAACTGTTCCCACTAAGATTATCAGGTCAGCCCAAGAAAGTTTTTTTCCATACTTCTTTTTTATGGGCCAGAGAAGCCTTATTGCTTTATCAAGATTGATGTTGTCTGGCCAGTTAATTCTTGGAGGAAAACGAATGCTACCGTTTCTCGCTCCACCTCTTCCATCATAAATACGGTAACTTCCTGCACTGTGCCAAGCAAGTCTGACAAAAAGAGGACCATAACTACCAAAATCAGCAGGCCACCAATCTTGTGGTTTTTTCATCAATTCCTTTATATCCTTAATAACTTCATCAACATCAAGTTTCTTAACTTCCTCAAAGTAGTTTTCTTCGTAGATTTGCCAGTTTGGACAATTCTGCTTTAAAATTTTTAAGCTTAGTCTGTTGGGCCACCATTGAACAACCCACCTTTTTCTAAATTTTGTTTTTTCCATTTTTACTACCTCTTTACAATTCTTTCACTTAATTTTATTTAAATATTTTCTTTTTTAAATATTTATTCTTTAAAGATTGAAAGTTTCAAATTAAGTGTTAATTTTTAATATCATTTTTAATATCTCAGATTTTACATCATTAATTGAAAATAACGTACCATATTATTCAACTGTAACGCTCTTCGCGAGATGCCTCGGCTTATCGATCTCACATCCTCTCTTCTTCGCCGTATAGTATGCCAACAACTGCAGAACTACCGAATACGTTATCGGAGCGAATATCGGATTGGTCGAGGGAACTCTTATCACGTAATCTACGAACTTCTCCACTTCCTCATCCCTCTCATCCGCAACAGCTATAACCGGCGAATCCCTCGCCTTAACCTCCTTCACGTTGCTCAGCATGACATCGTAAGTGTCGTCCGTGATCTCGCAGGCTATCACCGGTATTTCCTCGCCGAGTAAAGCGAAAGGCCCGTGCTTAAGCTCTCCTGCGGGATAACCTTCAGCGTGGATGTAAGATATTTCTTTCATCTTCAAAGCCCCTTCCAAAGCAATCGGGTAACCCAATCCCCTGCCGATATAAATCATGTTATCGTAATTCGCGAGATCTTCCGCTATCTTTCTTATCTCCTCCTCGTTGTCCAATATCTTTTCGACCTTCGCCGGCAGAATCCTAAGCTCCGTGATTAAATCCTCGATCTCGCTCCTTGGGATTGTAGAAAGTCTTAAAGCGATGACGTATAGCACGATCAGCTGGGCTATGAAGGTTTTAGTTGCGCATACGCTTATCTCCGGACCGGCTCTCGTGTAAAGGATGTAGTCAGCTATTCTCGTAACGCTACTGCCCAAAACGTTCGTTATCGCCAAAGTTTTGGCTCCAATTCTCTTAGCCTTTCTGAGAGCTTCGAGGGTGTCGGCAGTTTCACCGCTCTGAGTTATGCCGATTACGAGCGATCTTGAAAAGGGAACATCGTGGTAGTTGAATTCAGAAGCGTATTCGACTCTAACTGGTATGCCCGTCAGCTTCTCTATAACGTATTTGCCAACGAGGGACGCGTGGTAGGAAGTCCCGTAGGCCACGAAGACTATTTCGGAAATTCCGGCGGCGAAGCTAACATCCAAAGTTATTTCTTCGCCCACGTATTCCATCAGTGTGTCTTCGATAACTCTCGGAATCTCGTGTATCTCCTTCAGCATGAAGTGCTCGTAACCACCCCTTTCCGCATCCTCCAAGCTCCAAGGGACCGTCTCCACTTTTCTTTCGACTTTAACACCGTTGTTGATTATTTCGTATCCGTCCTTAGTTATTATCACAATGTCTCCGTCCTCCAAATAGATCACTCTGTTCGTGTATTCGAGTATTGCGGGAACGTCCGAAGCCAAAAAGAACTCTCCATCTCCTACTCCCAATATGAGGGGACTCTTGTATCTGCAACCTATCAACTTGTCTTCGTTCTTGCAAAGAGCAACGAAGGCGTAAGAACCTTCCAACTCTTTTATCGCCTCCATAACCGCCTTTTCGAAGCTGAGACCCTTTCTGCAATACCTTTCGATTAGATGGGGGATCACTTCCGTGTCGGTTTCAGACTTGAACCTATGTCCTTCCTTTTCGAGCTTCTCCCTCAGCTTTTGAAAGTTCGAAATTATCCCGTTGTGGACCACCGCTATTTCATCGTTGCAATCGGTATGGGGGTGAGCGTTTACTTCCGAAGGCTTACCGTGCGTCGCCCATCTTGAGTTGTGCGTTATGATTCCGTTTGCTATGAAGTTATGATATTTTTCCACCTCTATATCGTAAACGTAACCGTCGTAATCAACTTTCTCAATCTTCAGAACTTTTTGGAATACGATCGGCGAGTCCAGATAAGGCCTTAGGTATTCTAAGATCTCTTCGTTCCCGTGCTTCATTATCGTTTTCACCATAGGATAGCCACTTCCCCTCAATCCTCTAATTCCGAACGATCTGTTAAGCCGATCTTTCGGGATAGGAACCTTTATGTGACGATAAACGTGCCCCTTCAATTCGCTCAAAAGAAATTCGATGTCCCTTCTCTTCACCGAACTGACGTGCTTTCCGATCTTATTCAGGAATTTGAGGACGAAATCTCTGTTAGATATCTGCAACCTCACCGGCTGTTTCTTATGCCTTCTGCTGAGCTTCGGATAGCTTATCGACGCGACTATTCCGGCCCTCAACATTAGAAGCTGTATCGATCTCATTGCGAATTCGTCGCTCATCGAAATGACCAAGGACTTCGCCCTTCTCGCGACGAAACCTTCCGCGTCGTATATGCCTCCTATGAACGCGAAGACCTCTTCATCCATAAGCTTTCCGACCCATTCTGGGAACTTCTTTTCCATCAAGTCGGGGAAGTTCGTTTCCAACCACTTCAACAGTTGGACACTGTTAATTCTCAAAACGTAGCAGTTTCCTTCCTTACTGATTCTTCCCTCTATAGAGAACAGTTCCTTGGCCAGCCGTTGATATTCTTGAAGGATTTCGATTTTGGCATCCTTGAACTTTATACCTCTTTGCCCTTACTACCGTCTCCGAAGTAATAACCCAAAAATCTCATTAGCTTCGGATTCGTTTTTTCCGGTAGTCTGATGAAATTCACGTGATCGCTCACGGGTTTGAACCTTTCGTCGGCATTTATCCCAAGTAGCTTTAAATTCTTGTTGCTAATGTTCCTCTCCCTTCTCTTCAAATGCCAGAACGTTGCGTTGCTGATTTTGTCCCTGTTCTCCTCAAGTTTCTCCTCGATCAGTTTCCAGCCCTCCTCATCGGGTTCGTAATAAACCGTGTAATCTATCTCCTTAAGCTTCCTGCTCTTTCCCCTTATCTCTATGCTTTGGGGAAGTATTAGTAGATTGCCGACCTTCAATTCCTCGGCGGTCTTCTCAACTATTCCATCATCGAATACGAAGAACTTGTGCCGTCCAGTAGTGAGAATCTCAGCGGAACTCGTTTTTATTCTCATAAGACCCTTAACCCTATGCCTAAAAACCCTTCCCCTTGCCTTGACGAAAGCTTTTCTTTCGAAATCGTAGGCCATTAATTCGACTTCCTCAGGCAAGTCCTTTATCCTCTTGACGCTACCGTCCGAAAGTAACACGACCGTATCGGGATGCAGACAGTGCCCGATTCCTATGTTCCCCTCTCCAAGCTCGAAATCCTTTACTTCTTCGATAGCTCCAACCTTCTTGTAAATCTTAAGCTCGTTTCCGCTTTTGACGGCTATCCCCCAAGAATCGTATCCCCTATACTCAAGCCTTTTCAAAGCTGAAATCGCTACCTTATCCGCCCTCCTAAATCCGAAGTAACCGACTATCCCGCACATACCGACACCTACACGACGACGGAGTTGTCCGGAATTGGGCTTCTAACAGTTTTAAGAGAAGCGACGGTCACGTCGTTTCCTATTATTGTTCCAGCCTCAGCTACGACGTTAGCTCCTATCCTACAGCGCTCACCCACGAATACACCGGCTTTAACCTTTCTGTATTCTTCTCCAACCTTTACCTCGGCAAAATCGTTCAAAGCGGTGAACTTAGGCCCTATGACGCAACCGCCGTCGATAACCGAATCCTTGATGTAGGAATTCGGAGCTATCACCACGTTGTCTCCGATCACGCTGTTTTCTATGTAACAGAATGCCCCGATCTTCACGTTGTCGCCTATGGACGTTGAAGGCATCACTACCGCATTAGGTCCGATTTCACAGTTCTCCCCTATTATGACCGGCCCCTTAATGTAAACGTTGCCTCTGATTATAGTATTCTTACCGATCGACACGTCTCCTATTATCTGAGCGTTTTCAACCTTTCCAGCGATTATCTTGCCGGAAAACCTCATCGCGAAGTCGTTCACCTTCACTATATCCCAAGGATAGACTACGTCCACCCAAACGTTTGCCTCTACGCATCTGAATTCGTATCCTTCTTCTATCATCGAGTTTATGACCGTAATCAGATCCATTTTGTCTCCGATCTTCTCGAATATCTCCGAAGTGAAGCGGTATATCCCAGTATTCACGATATCGCTTATCGGTCTCTCAGGTTTTTCTACGATTCTCTCGACCCTACCATCGGACACGATTAGGACACCGTATTTGGAAGGCTCTTCCGCCCTTTTGTATGCCAAAGTCCAAGGCTCATCCACTTTTGCTATCGTTTCCGAATCGACTATGTTGTCTCCCGCCAAAACCAAAAATTCATCATCCCTGATTAACTTTTCAGCCTGCTTCAACGCGTGAGCGGTTCCTAACTGCTGTTGTTGAACGGCGTATTCTATCCTAACACCCCATTTACTCCCGTTTCCGAAGTGGGACATTATTCTACTCTTCTTGTAGCCAACAACCATGATTATGTCGAGTATTCCCGCATCCCTCAAAGCTTCGACGACGAACTCCAAAATCGGCTTATTGGCAACTTTAATCATAACTTTCGGCTTGTTCGCCGTGAAAGGCCTCAGCCTCTGCCCCTCCCCGGCAGCCAAAATCACGGCCTGCATGCTATCACCTACAAAACTCTAATTTTAGGAGAATACATCTTCTCAACTTCGCTGAACTTCTCCTTGTTTACCAAGTGAATGTTGATTCTGAAATCGTCTGTGAGGGATTTAACTACCTTAGAATACCACTCGAAATCTATCTTCTCCGGAATTTCATCCGACACTATTAAGATATCGAGATCCGAAGAAAGCTTGTGCGTTCCTTTAGCATAACTCCCCACGATGTAAACTTCGCAGTCTTTGAAGAGTTTTCTGGCTTTTTTCGCAATGTCCTTCGCTATCTCAGGAGCTTTTTCGAAGAACTCCTTATTTTTTTCAAGGATTTTATAATATTCCTCAATCATGACAACAACCTCCTAAAACTTCTCGCCAATTCCAAAGCGGATTTTGCAACACTCTCGCTGTATTCGACATCCAAATATATTGAAGCTATGTATGCAAGCTCTATGTCTCTGAAGAGATCCAGATTAGCTCTGTAAAAATTTATCAGGGATTGATCTTTGGTCAGCTCGAAGAGGAGTTTTAAACTGTGCGTTTTCGGAAATTCTCCGTATTTTCTGTAAAGCAGATACTTTAAAGACAACTGGAAGAACTGTTCAACGAAGAACATGGTTAGGTTGTAATCTCCCTTATTGAAAGCCTCATCCGCCTCCTCCAAAAATTTCAAAGCGTTTTTCTTCAGGAACTCCATTCAAAACACCCTCGAATACGGTTCGATGTAGCCTTCGACCTTCGCCGAAGGAGCTATGAGAACGTCGTTTCCTATCATCGTTCCGACGTTTATCGATACGTTTATTCCCGTTTTTACGTTATCTCCTACGATAGCTCCGAACTTCCTCCTTCCCGTCGGAATCTTCTTACCTTTAACCGTAGCGTATATTTCCTTACCATCTAACCTCAGGTTAGCTATCTTGGTTCCAGCTCCTAAGTTGCAGTTCTCCCCTATTACCGAATCCCCGACGTAGTTTAGGTGTGGAACGTTCGTGTTCGACATTATTATGGAATTTTTTACCTCGACGCAAGCCCCGATGTGACCGTTATCGCCTATGGACGTGTAAGGTCTGATGAAGCAGTTCGGGCCTATCACGCAGTTTTTGCCGATTACGACCGGCCCGATTATGTATGAGCCTGATCTCACGACAGTTCCCTCTTCAATTATTACGTTACCTTTTACGTAAGCTCCGTCTTCAATTTCTCCTTCGATTGTCGATTCGTTGAGATTTTTCAGCATGAACTCGTTCGCTTTCAGCAGATCCCAGGGGTAGCCGACGTCTATCCAAGTTTTGAGCTCTATAGCCCTGAATTCGATGCCCGAATTTATTGCGAGTTGTATCGTATCCGTGATCTCGTATTCTCCTCTCTTTGAAAGCGGGGTTCTCTTCAAAAATTCGATTATATCGGATGTAAAGCGATACACTCCGGCGTTTATTAGATTAGATGGAGGTTTTTCGGGTTTTTCTACGATTTTCTTAATTCTTCCGTTTTCGATTTCAACAACTCCAAAATCTTGCGGATTTTCGACTCTGAAAACGCCCATCGCCATACCTTCGGATTCCATAATCTTCCGAACGTCTTCATGACTAACTATATTGTCTCCGTTCAGCATTAGGAATTCATCGCTAAGCAGATGAACGGCTGATTTTAGAGCGTCTGCAGTTCCCAACTGCCTCCTCTGCGAAACGTATTCTATTCTCACACCAAATCGCTTCCATCTCCGAAGTATTCTCTGATCTTTTCCTCCTTGTATCCAACTACGAGCACGATGTCTTTAACCCCTGCCTTCGAAAGCTCTGAAATCAGGTGTTCCAAAATCGGTTTGTTTGCAATAGGTAGCATCACCTTTGGTCTTGTATAGGTGAGTGGTCTCATCCTCGTTCCTTCTCCGGCAGCCAAAATCACAGCTTGCATCTGTAAACCTTAAAGATAAATTGTAATTAATTAATTTTCGTAACAACCGTTCATGTATTCCTACCTTGTAGTCGCTTCGAAGTTCGTTACCGTCGGCAACATAGTGCTCCCGGCGGGCGTCATCCAGTGGCAGTTACATTGACCTGTCCTCAGCAAAGCAATGCATATTAAGCATGGAACCTTTTAACTTTACTATGGAAGTCTCCATAATAGGTTCGGGATATGTAGGGGTTGTAACGGGTATTGGTTTTGCGGAACTTGGATACGAGGTTATATTCGTAGATGTGGATGAAAGTAAGGTTAAGGCGATAAACGACCTTAAGCCGCCAATATACGAGAAAGGATTAGAGGAACTTATGCGGAAGAATAAGGGAAGATATTATGCCACAACAAACTACGATGAAGCAATAAATAAATCGAAGATAACGTTTATCTGTGTCGGGACGCCGTCGAAGGAAGACGGCTCCATAGATCTGAGATACATCGAATCTGCATCCAAAGAGATTGGAAGAGCACTAACTAGCAAAAACGATTTTCACGTTGTAGTTGTAAAGAGCACTGTCATTCCGGGAACCACTGAGGGAGTCGTTAAACCAATTATCGAGAAAGAATCGGGCAAGGAAGCGTTTAAAGATTTTGGTTTGGCTATGAATCCCGAATTCTTGAGAGAGGGTAATGCCGTTGAAGACTTCTTCAATCCTGATAGGATAGTAATAGGTGTCAAAGATGAAAGAACTAAATCGATTTTAGAGGAGTTGTATAGACCGTTCAACTGTCCCAAGCTGATTACGGACATAAAGACTGCGGAGATGATAAAGTATGCATCGAATGCTTTTCTGGCAACTAAGATCAGCTTTGCAAACGAAATTGGGAATATCTGTAAGAAGCTTGGAATCGACGTCTATGAAGTGTTCAAGGGTGTTGGGTTAGACCATAGAATAAATCCGGCGTTCTTCAGGGCTGGAATCGGATTCGGTGGAAGCTGCTTTCCGAAAGACGTTAAAGCTTTGATTAAAAAGGCCGAAGAGTTGGGGGAAGAACCAAAGATTTTGAAGGCTGTGATAGAGGTGAATGAAAGACAACCTTTGAAGATGATAGAACTTCTGAAGAAGCGCATTCCAGATTTGAAGGGTAAAAGGATAGGAGTGTTAGGATTAGCATTCAAGCCAGATACGGACGATGTAAGAGAAAGCAGAGCAATACCCATCGTAAAGGCTCTGCTAAAGGAAGGAGCGAAAGTTATAGCTTACGATCCGAAAGCCATGGACAACTTTGCTAAGATATTTCCGCAGATTGAATACGCTAACTCCGCTGAAGATGTAATCGCTAAATCCGATGCGGTATTGATAGTTACGGAATGGAAGGAGTTTGAAAAGCTAGATTATAGCGGTAAAATAGTAATAGACGGTAGAAGAATAGAAAAGGCTATGAAAGAGGCTAAGATATACGAAGGTGTGTGCTGGTAGTAATCTGGAAAGACTTTTATATTCTGGAAAATAGAAGAATTCTGGTGGTTAAATATGAGTCTGGAAGTATCGGCGAGGATCGGGAAGAAGTTTGCCCTCTATTTGCCAAAAAGCGTAGTGGATTTACTCAAAGTAAAGGAAGGAGACAAGGTGAAGATTTCAGTTGAGGGCAACAGAATGATAGTTGAAGTTGTAAGAGATCCGATCGATTTAGCTTTGCATGGGAAGAAGTTTGCCAAAATCTCTGCTGAGGAAGTTGAAAGGATAAGTTTGGAGGAGCAGAGCAAGTATGAAGATCTTACTTGACACTTCTCTGCTTTTGCCAACTATCGGAATTGAGGTTGAAAGGGCTGATAAACTCTTAGAAAAATTGAAAGATTACGAACTGTATTACTCAGACTTCAGTATTTTAGAGTGTCTTTGGGTTGTCAATTCACTCAAAAGGAAAGGCAAATTCGATCGTGATGTTTTCGAAACTGGAATGAGGAGTATATTCGAATGCTACACCAGAGCTGAGATTAACGCTGAGATCGTTCTAAAGGCTTTTGAAATCTATGAGATAGGACATAAAGATATCATAGACTGTCTGCTCTATTCGATAGCTCTTCACAACAACATGAAGTTCGCAAGCTTAGATAACGAGTTGAAGGAGTTTATAAAGAATAATAATTTAAAATATGTATTTTTTGAATGAGGTGAAAAAATGAAGGTTAGAAAGGCTGTAATTCCAGCAGCTGGATACGGAACGAGGATGCTTCCCATTACGAAAGCTCAACCCAAAGAGATGGTTCCGGTGGTTCACAAGCCAGTTATTCAATACGTCGTAGAGGAAGCATACTACTCTGAAATCAAGGAGATTTTAATAATAACAGGTAAGCATAAGAGAGCTATTGAAGATCACTTCGATAGGAGCGATCTGCCTAAGAAAGACAAATACACAGAAGAACTGGATAGAATTTTGGACGAGGTAAACATATTCTTCGTTAGGCAGAGAGAGCAGAAGGGGTTAGGTGATGCTGTGAGATATGCCGAAGCCTTCGTCGACGATGAGTCGTTCGCTCTGCTTTTGGGAGATAATATTACCATTCCTCCATGCACAAAAATGTTGATGGATGTTTTTGAAAAATATAGAAGTTCAATTATAGCTGTCGAAAAAGTTCCACTTGAAAGGGTACAATTTCACGGCGTGATTAAGGGTGTCGAAATTGAAAAAGGAATCTACAAAATTGAGGATATGGTTGAAAAACCGAAGGCTGAAGAAGCTCCTTCTAATTTAGCTGTATTGGGGAGGTATATCTTAACACCGGAGATTTTTGATTATTTGAGAGAGTTAAAGCCTGGCTATGGTGGTGAGATTCAGTTAACGGATGCCTTAAGGCTAATGTGTAAAGATAGGGACATTTATGGAATGCTCTACACGGGAAAGAGGTATGACATTGGAAATAAATTGGAGTGGCTAAAAGCTAACGTTGAGTTAGCTTTGAGAGATGAAGAGTTAGGAGAAAAGTTTAAAAATTGGTTTAAAATTGGTTTAAAAATCTATTAGATTATTTGGTGGAATAACCATGAGGATAGCTTTTGTAGTACCAGATTTACACAAAAAAGGTGGAATCCAAACATTTGCAAAACTAGTATATTCAGAACTTAATAGAAAACTAGAAATAGATATTATAAATTGGGATTTTGGACTTAATCTTATTCAGAAGGGTCTAATAAATATACCTTCTGGGAAGTTAGGTGAAATCATTTATAAAAAAATCATTTCAAAAGACTATAAAAGAAGATATAGTTGTTTGGATGAGTATGATCTAATCCATTTTTGGCATCCAGAGCCAGCAATGGCATTTATAGATAAGGATTATATTGTTTCAGTGCATGGAATGGAAATTTTACCAGTAAATATTAAATATTTTAGAAAACCATTATATAAGAAAGTATTTGAGAATGCGATAGTTATTCATGTAAACAGTAATTATACAAAAAATCTTCTGATAAGTTTATTTAATGTTTCTGAAGAAAAAATAAAAGTTATACATCCTCCAATAGATTATGAAAGATTATCATCATATAATAAATATAATAAAGTAAATAAAAACAAGATTGTAATTGGAACACTAACAAGATTTAATAAAAGAAAAAATATTCCAAATATTATTAAAGCTTTAAATATACTTAGAGAAGACTATAATTTAGATTTTGTGTATTATCTTGCTGGAGAGGGTTTGGAAAGGAAAAGAATTTTGAGAGAACTGAAAAGAGCAAAGTTTGAATGGAAATACTTTGGAGAGATTTCAGAAGAGAAAAAACTTAAAGAATTCTATCCTTCCTTGGATGTTTTTGTACTATCTCCTTTAGAATTGCCCAATGATGTTGAAGGGTTTGGAATAGTTTATTTGGAGGCTAACGCTTACGGCATTCCTGTTGTTGCAGCAAAAACTGGTGGAGTTACCGATGCCGTTAAAGAAGGAGTATCAGGTGTTTTTGCCGATCCAACTAATCCACAAGATATTGCCGAGAAGATATTAAAAGTTCTTAAGAATAAAAATAAGTATCTTAAATCAACGAAAGAATGGGCTAAAAAGTTTGATATAAAAACAATAGCAAGCGAGATTATTAAGATGTATGAGGTGATAATATGAAGTATGATCCAAAAGAATATTGGGAAATAAGATTGAAAAATTATCCTGATCTTAGAGGTGTTGGATGTGTAGGATTTAGCGAAACTTATAATAAATATCTTTATTCGTTGAAAGTACTTGCATTAGAAAAAGCTTTAAATGATTATTCCATCATTGTTAAAGGCAAATTGATTCTGGATGTAGGTTGTGATACTGGATTCTTTGTGGATTACTACCGCAAGAAGGGGGCAAAGAAAATAGTGGGAATAGACATTGCCGAAACAAGCATATCCCTGCTAAGAAAGAAATATCCTACTTACAACTTTTTTATTGCTGATATTAGCGAAGTACAATTTGAGGAAAAATTTGATATTGTAAATGCCTTTGATGTACTTTATCATATTACTCACAATAATAAATTCAAGAAGGCTATTGATAATATCTCAACAGCATGCGCTGAAGGAGGATATATATTAATAACAGATGTTTTCGGAAAAGAGGATTACATGCCAGCTGAACATGTGCATTATAGAAGTTTGAATACTTACCAAAAATTACTTTACAACCATGGTATTAAGATACCGGGAATTATTCCAATGTATTATTTAATGGGCAGAAGCATTTATCTGCCAGCCTTTTTATTAAATAAGTTATGCCGAATTTTTTATTTAGTTGATAAAATTCTGCAAAGTAAAAAAATACCAAACGGCAAAAATTTAAAGTTGTTAGTGGGATATAAGATTGAAAATGAATGAAATTGAATACTATCTTCACTTAAGACATCTCGCAGGATACAAACTTGCGATTGAAGAAATTAAAAGACGAATTGGAAAGAACTGCACAATTTTGGAAGTGGGATGTGGTGTTGGCTACGGAACAAATTTCATATCTTCTCAGTTTAAAGTAGTTGGATTAGACATTTCAAAGGAAGCGATAAAGGAGGCAAGAAAAAGATATAAACATATACTCTTTGTTGTAGGAGATGGAATAAATTTACCGTTCAAGGATGAACAATTTGATGCTGTTATATCTTTACAGGTAATTGAGCATATTAAGAAAAAAGAAGTTCCTAAATATCTCAATGAAATAAAAAGAGTGTTAAAAAATTATGGAATATTTATTCTTACAACACCTAATAAAGAAATGAGATTATTACCCTTTCAAAAACCTTGGAATCCGTTTCATGAGCATGAATATAGTGCAAAAGAGTTAGAAAAAGTTTTAAGTAAGGTCTTTCCGGTATGTTATGTGAAAGGAATAGGAGCAGTTGAAGAGATTAGAGAGATTGAAAAAGAAAGAGTTAAACAAACAGTTATTGATGCTTATTTAAAACAACCATTAGGTAGGATTCTAAGAAAGCTATCAATATTACCACCCCTACAATCTAATGAGCGATTGTTATGGAATGAGATGGAAGAAGCTTGGAGATTGTATAAGGTTAAAGGACATAAATTGGAAAAATTATTTTTCTTGGAAGATGTAAGAAAAGATAGTCTAGATTTGTTCGGGATAGCATTCAAGGTTAGAAAATGAAAGTCTGCATTTTCGCTAAAGGCTTACCAGTCCACATAAAAGGAGGAATGGAAAGACATGTTGAAGATTTAGCTAAGGGTTTAATCGAGCGAGGACATGAAGTTACGATAATAACAACAAAACATCCGAAGGGGATTGAAAAAGAAGAGAAAGATAATTTAAGAATTTACTATGTTGGCGACAAACCGCTAAAATATACGAAAACATTTTTTGAGGAATCAGTTAAACTATTTAAAAAGTTAGATATAAAGGAGAAATTTGATTTGGTCCACAGTCAAAGTGGTGCAGGAGCATTTTATGCATTGAAATGTAAAAATCATCCTTTAGTGGTAACTTTTCACGGCACAGCTTTAAATGAAGCAAAATCTTTATGGAGCGAGGGTGGAACTAGAAAACTAATTGCTGGATATATCTTTATCAAGGATTTTATTAATTATTATATATTTAATCACAAGCTTTTCTTTGAAAGAGTGAATAGAATAATAGCGGTAAGTAATGAACTAAAAGAAGACATAAAAAAGCAATACAAAGTTCCAGAAGAAAAATTGGTTGTAATTCCGAATGGAGTGAATATAAATAAGTTCAAGCCAATGAATGTTGAGGATTTAAGAGAAAAATGGAATTTAAGTGATGAAAAGGTGATAGTTTCTGTTGGTGCGATAAGTAAGCAAAAAGGTTTCCATCTACTAGTAAAGGTATTGCCAGAGATTTTAAAAGAATATAGTGTCAAGCTATTTATTATTGGTAGTGGAAAATATTTACAAAAGTTAAAGATTATGGCAGAAAAATTGAATGTTTACGATAGTATTATTTTTGCAGGAAAAGTTCCAGAGGGCGATTTAATTAAATATTATAACTTGGCCGATTTTTTTGCATTTCCAACTTTAAGATGGGAGGGGTTGCCTTATGTAGTTATAGAAGCAATGGCATGCGGAAAGCCTGTTGTAGCATCAGGAATAGGAGGCATTCCTACCGCCGTTGAACACGAAAAGGACGGATTTCTGATAAAGCCGAATGATTTAAAAGATTTAAAAGATAAGATTATAATGCTCTTAGAAGATGAAAAATTGGCTAAAAGGCTTGGAAAAAATGCAAGAAAAAAAGTTGTGGAAAAGTTCAGTTTAGACAGAATGGTAGAAGATACAATAAAGGTTTATGAGGAGGTAGTATCAAATGGAAGAAGAATACAACAAAATTTGGGAAAAGAAAACTAATTTAGATCGTCCCATAGTTGAAAAAGGCTCAAGGATTGATGTTGCACTAAAGTTATTAGAAAGAGGAGATAGACTTTTGGATATAGGATGCGGAGACGGAACGCTAGGATATTACGCTAAAACAAAATATAAAGAGGTTTATGGAGTGGACATTTCTGAAAAAGCGATAGATATTGCGAGGAAAAGAGGGATAAAAACATTTAAGATAGATCTCAATAAAGAAACATTACCGTTTCCTGATAATTATTTTGACGCTGTTACATGTTTAGATGTAATCGAACATATTATTGATCCAAGATTTTTGGTCAAAGAAATATACAGAGTTCTCAAGAAAGGTGAAATATTGATTATATCAACACCAAATATAAGATATTGGAAACATCTGTTCAGGTTGGTTATTCTTGGAAGATTTCCGAAAACATCCGATGATGAAGAATTGTGGGATGGTGGACATATACACTACTTTACGTTCAAAGATATTGAAGAACTCTTAAAGAAAAATGGATTTGAAGTTATTCAGAAAAAAGGAGTATTTGGTAGGGATTTCTTGAAAGAGTTTTTAAGTTCAGGGATAGTGATAAAAGCTGTGAAAATATGAGGATACTTCTAATTTCAAGAGGTTTTAATAAGAAAGGAGGAATATCAAGATACGTTGTAGAGTTAACTGAGAGACTCATAAAAGAGCATGAAACTCATTTGCTCACTACTTATTATGACTATAAAGTTCCAAACTTAATCATTCACAAAAAGCCGATGATAGAAAAACCGTTTTGGTTTCAGATTTTATCTAATACTTACTATAACACGAAATACGCGAAGAAGATTAAAGAAAAAGAGAACATAAATGTAGTTCATTCACAAGGCTCCGAATCTCTCTTTTGCGATGTTTTGACAATGCACAGCTGTCATAAGGCGTGGACAAAGTATTATCGTTCTTGGGATATAGTAAGGAATATTAGAGGGCTAATACATCCTACGAATAGAATTATCTTGTCTATTGAAAAGAAAGTGATTGAAAAAGGAAGTAGAAAGATTATTGCGGTTTCAGAAGGTGTCAAAAGAGAAATCTTAGAGAATTATAATGTTCCAGAAGAAAAAATAACTGTAATTCCAAACGGCGTTGATTTGGAAGAATTTAAACCTGATAAAAGAAAGAGAAATAAGATAAGAGAAATGTATAAAATTAATAACAACGAAATAGTTATCATGTTCTCTGGTCACGAGTTCAAAAGAAAAGGATTGGAGTTTATCATAAAAGCTTTACCTTTTGTGAAAGGAGAGGTTAAGCTGTTGGTAGTCGGTAAGGACAGTACAGACTACTATAAAAAACTTGCTTCAAAGCTTGGCATTTCAGACAGGATAATTTTCACTGGCTTTGTTCCCGATATAAGCGAATATTATGCCGCTTCTGATATTTTTGTGTTCCCAACAGCTTACGAAGCTTTCTCTTTAGCCACTTTAGAGGCTGTAGCTTCCGGTTTACCAATTTTGGCAACAAAGGTTAATGGGACAGAAGAATTGATTAAGGAAGGTTATAATGGGTTCTTTATAATGAGAAATCCAAGGGATATAGCAGAAAAGATAAATATTCTTGTTGAAGATGAAAATCTAAGAAAACAAATGTCAAAAAATGCAAGAAAGACAGCAGAGAAGTATTCATGGGACGAGGTGGCAAAGAAAACCTTAGAAGTTTACGAGGAGGTTTTGAGGCAATGAATTACATGGAAACAAATTATAAATTCAGAAACCCAAATATCCATCTTTATAGTTTTAGATACGTTAAGAGCCAAAGAAGTCCTAGAAAATTTAAATAAATTAAAATTTTTCAAACGACTTTCAAAGAATGGTATAACGTATAAGAGAGCAATAGCTCCGTCTACATGGACATTACCATCTCATGCGTCAATATTTACTGGACTTTTACCGCTAGAACATGGTGTAAATTTCACACACAATAAATTAAAACCTTCTTTGAGTAATTTACCAGTAATCTTCCTTAAAGCTGGTTATTCAACAGCCTGTTTTACGAATAACCCTCTTATTGATCATTTTTATGGTTTCGGACACGGTTTCGAAAGATTATTTAAGATTCTAAAACCACCCGAAGAAAAAATACCATTCAAGAATTACGGATTTGTGCAATTTAAACCAAACAAAGATTTTACTAAAAATATAATTAATACTATTAAATTATGTCTAGATAAACCAAATATGTTTACGACTATCATTAAAAAAATTATAAATTCGATTATATATTATAATTTAAATTATTATGGTTTTTTACAGCAAGATAAAGGTCTACAAGATACTATCAACAGAATGAAAGAATGGATAAATAATACTAAGAAACCATTCTTTATATTTGCCAATATCATGGAGACTCATGAGATGTATTTACCATTCTGTCATCATAATTTTTTAATATCTATTCTGAATTTTAATGAACTATTACATTATCTAAAAGAAGTAAAAATTAGATATTTTACATCTCGGAATCTTATCGAGGATGTAAAAATTTCAGAAAAATCTGTAAGATTTCTTAGAAGACTATATTTAAATGAAATTAAATATATGGATAGAACGCTGAAGTCATTTTATGATTTTTTAGAAGATAGGAGACTCATTGAAAACACTATCCTTGTTATAACGTCAGATCATGGACAGGAACTCTACGAGCATAAAGCACTTGGGCATCCAATAAGATTTTATAACACTATACTGCATGTACCATTATTTTTAAGTATTCCTGAATATGATAGTTTAGTCATCGATAGTTTCGTTTCAGTTAAGGACGTATTCAAAACACTAACTTATCTTGCATTAGGCTACCAAAGATCACAAATTATCAATGGAAAACTAATTCCTCCCTTTGGTAGAGATCTCAATTTTGCACTATCAGAAACTCTTGGTGATCCAGTTTTTGAAATGAAATTGAGAAATCCGAATAGTGACAATGAACTTAATGGAATTCCGTTAAAAATTTTGAGGGATTCCTTCTTTGGTGGTGTTTCTGTATACTTCAAAAATTATCATTATTTTAAACTTACTAATGGTCATGAATTTCTATTTGATTTTGAAAAAGATTATCTTGAAAACAACAATATCCTTGATCAAAAAAATGAGTTAATTCCAGAAGATATTTTAAAGCTTGTTAATTGGAGAGTAAATAAAATAAAATTTAAAAATTTAAGAATAAAAATAAAATTATAAAAAATAAATAATAAATTAATAAATAAATTAATTATCTATAATAAAATTTTTTATAAACTTCAACAGTCTGTTTAGCTCTAGCCCTCCAATCATACTCTTTAACTGCTATTTCTCTTCCTTTTTTACCCATCTCTTTTCTCAATTTTTCATCCTCGATCAAGCTTTCTAATTTCCTAATAAAGTCTTCTAAGTCGCCCGGTTTAGCCAACAATCCAGCATCTCTCACTATTTTTCTAACCTCTTCATAGTCATAAGATACTATAGGCTTTCCAGAACTCATGTATTCGAACAGCTTAACGGGATTCCACCAGAAACCTTTACCTCTGAAATATTCATCGTTAAACGGTGCTATTAGTATATCCGACAGAGCCAAATATTTTGGAATCTCATCGTGAGGCTTAGCTCCAACCAAAATCATATTATCTGTTTTCATTTTTTTAACATATTCAAAGAGTTCGCCAGAGCCTATAAGCAAGAATTTAACTTTCTTCCCTTCAAATCTCTTAGCAATTTTTGGTATCAAGTCTACACCGTGCCATTTTTTAAACGAACCGACAAAAGTCACAACTACTTTATCGTCTATACCTAATCCTCTTTTTATATCTTCACAACATACATCTGGTCTAAACATTTCGGTATCAACGCCGTTAGGCACGACATATATCGGCTTATCCGTAAGCTTTCTAATCATATTCTTCAAAGTTTCAGTTTGGGTTATTATCGCTTTACATTGCCCGAATAATCTTCTTCTATGCTCTAACGCTATCTCCTTAGCTTTACCTTTGTAAACGCCTTCTTCGATATAAAGACTGTTAACTTCCAACACTTTTGGAATCCTTAGCTTTTCGTGTATCTTTATGCTGTACGGATTGGGGACGTGAAATCGTTCGTGTATGATATCGGGGTTCTGCTCCTTAAGTAAACTTAAAACCCTGCGGTAGCTCAGTACGTTTAGTAAGGAGAAGAATCGATATCTTAGCTTAAAAGAAACAATAAAACGCGTATAATTTACAGGGATTCCTTTATAGTTTCCCCGCCACTTCAGCAGATTGAATAAATCAAATCCGTTTGGAATACCGTACAAGATTACATCGTTACCAATATCTCTGAGCGCTTTTACGATAGAAAATGTGTGAACGAATCCAGCGTGTTCGGAAGGTATGAACTGATCGAAAGCGAAGTAAGCCACGTTAAATTTATCTACCATACATTCAATAGCATTACCAAGTTTTTAAAGTTTAAAGATAACCTAAGAAGTTTGGAGGTGAAGGTATTTATAACTCTAAAACCACTAAGTTTTATGGCAAAAATTATTCAGATTGAAGTTCCAGATGAGATATCTGAAAGGGATGTAAAAATTCTGTTAGCAGTTCAGCTTTACAAAGAGGGAAAACTAACGCTGAAGCAGGCTTCTGAATTAGCGGGATTATGTATAGAAGATTTCATGAAGGTCTTAAGCGAAAAGAAGGTAAGCGTAATAAACTGGGACGAAGAAGAACTGTTGAAGGAGATAAAAAATGCGAATAATTTCTAACACGTCACCCTTAATAGTTCTCAAGAAATCTGAAGCGATCTTTATTCTTGAAAAATAATTGTTTGATGAAGTTCTAATTCCGAAAGGTGTTCAAAAAGAGTTGTTCGCAAAGGAAAGTGAATTTTTCTCTTCGTTGAAAATCCTGAGGGTCGACAAACCCAAGAACGCTAATTTGGTTAAAGCTCTGCGCTTGATCGTTGACGAGGGAGAGGCCGAAGCGATCGCTTTATCTATGGAGCTCAAACTACCCTTGCTGATCGACGATCTTAAAGGAAGGAAGTTGGCTGAAAAATTAGGTTTAAGATTTATCGGATCGCTTGGACTGCTGAAAGTTGCAAAGAAGAAAGGTATAATTAAAGAAGTAAAACCGTTCGTTCAGAAGTTCGTTGAGGAAGGATACTACTTGGACGAAAAACTGATTAGACGATTTTTAGAGAGCGTAGGTGAAAAGTGGTAAGATCAAGAAGGTTTATACACTCTCAAATTAATCAGTTTTTATGGTCAAAATTATATTCAAATAGGTGTTCCAGACTGGATGGGTGAAAAGAAACTAAGAAACAGAAGCAGGAGGTATTACAAAATGTTATCCATTGACGTTGAAGACATCAGAAAGCTACTCAACATACGCTCATTTGAAAGAGGAACTTGAGACTTTGAATGTTGAAGAATTAAGAAAGAAGGAAAAAGAACGGCGAAGTAATTCAAGAAAACATAACTGAAATCACTTTAGCAGAATATCCGCCGATAATCGACTACGACAAGTTTTATGGAAAAGTTCTGGTAATCGAAAGGAAAGATGTTTTGCTCGCTATAGAACTTCAGAGAAGATTAAGGTTAATCGATAAACCAAAAAATTTTTCACGTCAGCTGACATGTGATATTGCGATAGTTTGTGAGATAATGAATTTAATCTTTAGAGCACAACCTTAATATTCGTTAAACGCTAGGTTATTCATGAAAGAAGAAATCAAGATTTTCTTGAAAAGGGCTGAAAGTTTTATAAAAGACGCTATGGTCGATCTGGAGAGAGGGGATTATGATCTTGCAATGTTTCATATAGAACAAGCTTGCCAGCTTATAGTTAAAGCCAAATTACTTGATCTTACCGGATACTTCGAGAAAACTCACAGTCTCAGAAGGTTGTTAAACGATCTTTCGAAGGTGTACAGAAGTGAAGAGCTTAGAGACTTTATAAACAAAAACTGGAGCGTTTTGAGAAACCTTGAGTATGCATACATAGCTTCCAGATATCTACCGGAAGACTTTAGGGAAGAGGAAGTGCGTGAAGCTTTAAAGGTTTACGAGAAGTTGAGGGAACTGCTATGGAGTTTCTAAAGGATGTGTACGAAGAAAGGAGAAAATACTTCGAAAAACTCGACGAGTATCTTGAAGAGATTAAGAGAATCGTCAAAAGTGCAGTTCCAGATGCAAAGATATTCCTCTTCGGTTCTGTTGTCAAGGGAGAGTATTCCGTAGGTTTAAGCGATATAGATATAGCGATAATTTCTAAAGAGTTTGAAAATCGAGAAAAGAAACTCGAAGTCTTTGGGATGCTAACCGAGAAATTTATGGATTCTCCTTTCGAGTTTCACCTGTTAACGCCCAAGCAGTGGGAGTTTTACTCAAAGTTTATAGGTGATCAAAAGAGGAAAATCTATAATATTCGTTAAACGTTAGTTCATTTCAATGAGGAACATCGTCCTAATAACATGGGACAGCGTTAGAGCTGATCACTGCAGCTGTTATGGATATCGTAAGGATACAACTCCTTTTCTAAATAAAATCGCTAAAAAAGGTTTTAAGTTCAAAAACGCAATTGTCAGTGGAGTTCCTACACCAGTTTCGATGGGCGGAATTTTTACAGGAAAACATTTTGTAGGTAAAAAATTAAAGAGCAAGACATTAGCTGAGATTCTTAGAGAAAACGGTTACTATACCCTCGCATTTCATTCTAACCCTTACGCTTCGAGATTTTTTTTGGATTTGATCGAGGATTCAAAGTCTTTAAGGATTACGTTTACATGGACGAAGACGGATACAAGTGTGAATATGCTGGTAGGTGGAGAACTTTAGCCGTTAAAATAATTAAAATGTTAAGACTTAATGTCAACAGAGCCAGATTTTACTACAACGTCTTGATGGTATTGCTCAGAAACGAATATGCTGTAGGTTTAAACTTCGATAAATTTTACGACGAAGTCCTCAAAACCTTGGAAAACGTTAAAGAACCGTTCTTTCTCTGGATATTGTTCATCGAAACTCATTTTCCCTACGCACCCTCTAAATGGAACAGATGGAAAAAAGCTAAATCGATGCTCGTATACGATAAATACTATAGGTTCGGAGGAGTTCAGAAAAGACTCGAAATAAACTTAGATCGTAAAGAATTGGAACTCGTCTTAGACGCTTACGACCATTGTATTAGAGAGGCAGATGAGTTGACGGAAAGATTATGGAAAGATCTAGGGGATTATGATCCCATTCTTATAGTTCATGCTGATCACGGAGATGCTTTCGGAGAGCACGGATTCTTTGGACATCCTCCTGAGCACTACGAATACCTCATAAGAGTTCCTCTCGTAATTTACAACGCAGACGTAAAAGGTGTGGTTAAAGAGCCTGTAAGCTTGCTGAGATTGGCTCCGACGATATGTGAGCTTGCGGGAATTAAAAACGAATTTCCTCAGCCGAGTTTACTAGAAGATGTTGAGTACAAGCCTCCAATAGTTGAAAACAGACTCGAAGAAGGTTTCAGAATCACGGTTAGAGATAGAGAATGGAAGCTAATTGTAAATCCCGACAGAGAAGACGAACTCTACAACATCAAAAGGGATCCTATGGAGCAAGAAAATCTAATAGGCCAAGAACCGGACATCGAAAATGAACTCAGAAAACTTGCAGAGAGACACCTAAGGCAGAGGTTAGAGCAAGAGATATTAAAAGCTAAGTTAGATAAGTTGAGAAAGTCGGGTAAAATATAACCTTTAACCTTTAATTTGACTATTTACATACTTCTTTTTTCTTCATCGAGTACTACTACTCTGCTCTTCCTGTTGGCTGTATCGATTATTTTTGTCCTTCAATCCGTTAAGTTCAAAAAGTCTGAAATCTAAGCTGTAATGTGCAAATCTGGAGGAGATAGAGAAAGATCTGATGCTAATACTATTTGGTAAGATGCACTTCCGGAGAAAACCAGTCTCTCCTAATGGCTTGAAGGGTCGATAAAATCTGCAAAGAGATCTTTGTCCTTAAATCTGCAGAAAGTGGAGAATCAATAATATTCATTCCAACGATAGTTCTGGCGGAATGTTTACTTCGAGGAGCTGATTAACAGAATAGATGTCAGCAGCAATTTCGTTCCAGTATCATTCACGAAAGATAAAGAGCCCGGAATCGTAGAAGTCGTTTGGGAATGAATAAACAGAATTAGAATTCGAAACTTCTTTCTCTAGGCTTTAATTTTACAAACACTCCACAAAAATCCAAAGAATGCAGAAACTCACAAAAGGCTTAGTTATAATCGAACAGCTACATTTTTTAAACTTTCATCTTGAATGAGTATTATGGGTGAAAAGATAGAAATAAACTTGCGAAAGCTTGGAGGTAAGCCAGTGATAAAGGGGACTAGAATTCCCGTATATCTCGTTCTCGAAATGCTGGCTAACGGCATGAGTATCGAGGATATTCTGAAGGAATATCCAGAGCTATCTGAAGAAGACGTAAGAGAAGCGATAAAATACGCCTCAAAGATCCTGAGTAAGGAGGAATCCTATGAAATTCCTGCTGGATGACAATATTCCTTTGAGCGTTAAAGATTGGTTTCAGAGAAAAGGAATCTATGCCGTTAAAGCGTTCGAAGTTGGATTGAAAGGAGCGGATGACGAAAACATTTATAGATACGCTTTGGAGAACGACTTCAAAATTGTAACTTTAGACTCAGACTTCGGCTATCTTTTTCTAAAATTTGGTAAGGGAACGATAATCGTCCTAAGACCTCGTGTAGCCATACCTAAGGAAATAATAAAACTAATCGAAAGCTCTTTTGAAATTATAAAGGATAAAGAAGGCTTGATAATTATTAAACCGACCAAGATAAGAATCATCAAGCCGCTCAGATAGTTTATCTCTAAAAATTTCTCTTGCCAAAGAACTCGAAAATCTCATCACTGCTAAAATCGCTAAAACTAAGCTGACTAAATTTCGGTTCTCTGCCTTCCCTATTGGCCAAATCGATTATTTCTCTATCCTTATAAACCTCTCTTAATAAATAGGATATGTTTTACATCGTAGCCTCTCTTTTTAAGTTTGGAACGTTCTCATCGATCAATACCTTCATAATTTTAATACTCTAACCCTTTCCAGCAGTTGAGAAGCAAACTCTATAGCCTCTTTTATTTGCTCCTCTGTAAGATTGTACTCTTCCTTTATTTCCTCAATACTCCATCATTTGCAAGCAACTCCAGAATTATTTTTACCGGTATTCTCGTTCCTTTTATCACTGGTTTTCCACTGCAAATTTCAGGGTTTACTTCTATCCATTTAAACTCCATGAATTTTACTTTAGCATATAATTATTTAAGTCCTGTGTTCTCTATCAGGAATAAGGTGCTCAAAAAGAAAAACGTGTAAAGAGAGAACACCTAAGCAAGAGAACTTAATAGGACAAGGAACTGGACATCGAAAAGGAACAGAGAAAGTTGGGTAAAATCTAACTGTGTGTTCAAAACTTCTTATTAAAACAAATCCAGCGCTTCGGATTACAAACTCCTATGTATTAGACTGAAAATTTGCTTAATGGAAAAAGTCCAAAAGATATCTATAAGGTTAATTTTCTTCCCGCGAGAAGAAAATGTTCTTCAAGTATTCAAAGTCATCTAAAGTAATTCCTCTGAGTGCGAAGAGTAGAAGAAAGTAGATTCCAATGCAAATCGAAACGTAAATTATCTCTATTAGTAAATCTTCAAATTTCAGAATTCTGAGTATGATGAATATAACAAATCCCGCGGAAAGGGGCTTTACCAAATGATCCACTTTAAAGAATATTCCGAACATCCTTTTAGATAAAATGGCTAAAGATAACCAGCTGAAGACGTTTGAGATTATCGTAGCAATGGAGGCTCCAACAATTCCCCACTTCAGTATCAAGAAATAGTTCAAGACTATATTCATAATCATAGCAATAAACGTTACATAGACGGGATATTCGGGCTTCTCCTTGGCGTTGAATATTACACCCCAGAATCCCAAAGAGCTTCGAAGAATCAAAAGCGATAATACCGTTAAAACCGGAACCGCCTTAAGGTATTCAACACCGTAAACTAATTTGATTAACTCTTTACTTAAAGCCATCAATCCGAAAACGACTGGAAAAGATATTATGGCTGAATACTTAAAAGCTCTGTCGAAAGCCCTTTTCAAATCCTTACCTTCCAGCTGGACGAATACTGGAAATAAAACCGCTGGAATGGAAACAAATCCAGCTATTGCTCCGACTATGTTGTAAGCGGATCTGTAATAACCTACGTATTCGACAGGTAAAAGTATGCCAATCATAACCGATCGACGTAAGCGAAAACAACCCAAGTGATCGAACCTATTGTTAGATAGCTCGTAAACCTAATTATCCTTTTCCAATCTATTCTTTTAGCTCTTCCGAACACATATTTACCGTAATTCTTGAGAAGTAACAGCAGTAGAATGACTAAAGAAAAGAAACTTGCGATGACAAAACCGAGCAAAGCACCTACTACGGAAAAACCCAATGAAACGAGCAGAATTATTAAAAACAACCTAACCACTTCGTAGGATAGGGATTTAATAAAATTCGATCTGAAGTCGTTGAATGCGTTGAATACCGCGTTGATATAGCCGGAGAGGGAAAAGAACAAAACGTAAAGCGAAATTATCTTTAGCGGGAGGGATAAACCTTGTTCGTGGAAAACGTGGAAAGCCAACCAATCTGAAGTTAAGAACAGCAGAATAGATACTGAAAGTGCAAGCAGAACCTTAAGCTTGGTCAGACCTCTTATGTACCCTCTGACAAGTTCGTAATCTCTTAAACCGTAGGAATGAGCGACGTATCTGACAACGGTAGAATTTATACCTAAATCCGTAAAAGTCATCAGCAAAAAAGCTATGGAAAAGATAGAGAATAAATTCCGAATAACTCCGGCTTTAAAACTCTCGCAACGTAGATAGTTACGGTAACACCAACGACGTTCGCTATTAGAACGGATAAACTATTGTAAACTACGTTTTTGAACACCTTTTTGGCTAACACTATTCAAAAAATTTCAGAGATTTTAAAAGCGTTTCTGGAAATTAGATATACAACCTACACTACAAACTCCTTATGGAATTCCTTAAAGAAAATGCGGAATACTTTGAGAGAAAGGCGAGAGAGGCTATAAATGAAAAACCGAGATTTGTTCTGTTTTTTGTAGAACAGGCAATTCAGCTTTATATAAAATACATTTTAGCTAAAGTTCTCGAAGATTATCCGAAAACACATAAACTAAAGATTCTATTTCACGAGCTTTCTAAGATCGATGAAAAAGCTAAGAAGTTCTACGAGGACTACGCAGATGTGCTCGATTTAGTGGAGGAAGCTTATATAACCGCGAAATATCTTGGAAAGGAATACAGCGAGAAGAGTGCAAAGAAAGCTTTAGAAATGCTCGATAAGTTTAAGGAGGTGTTCAAGGAATGGTTAGCCTGATGGATTTACAGATGGAAATCGTGAGGAAATTCGAAAAATTTAGAAAAAATTATAAAAAATATGTAAACGAGATAAGAGATTTAGCTGTTACTATT
>Ga0256840_1000907_pt1 | contig 29292 bp, 29 predicted proteins | sample 355202metaG_FD_185969 | JGI IMG/M metagenome (GOLD analysis project Ga0256840, IMG submission 185969) | Hydrothermal vent microbial communities from Mid Atlantic Ridge, Atlantic Ocean - 355-202 | ecosystem: Environmental > Aquatic > Marine > Hydrothermal vents | place: Atlantic Ocean: Mid... | reverse complement strand
CTTTAATAAAGACGCTTTTTTAAGCACTTAATTCAAAAAACATATTGGAAACATCGCTATCTAAAATGTTTGTGATTATTGCTTTTGCGTCGCAGACAGCTAACGCCGCATTAAAGGGCTTGCCGACTTAATGAAATTGAAGTTAATTTTAGCACAAAGCTAAACGAAACTACAGACCTTGAAATAAGAAGCCCAACTTAGGTAAGTCCTTGTTTTAAATGCCTTGTTAGGCCTTTATATATTTATGCTCCACCTACTGCCCACGTAGAAACCCCATTTTTTATTAACTCTGCTTTATTGCTTAAATATAATTGATGTGACTTTGGATTCATTTCAGCATTGTTTGTACAGTCAACTTTCCACTGTTTAAGAAAATAACCAACTGAACATATTTTTAATTTAACCTCTATATTTTTATTCGCAGTTATCGCATAGTCTTTTAAGATAGTTTCAGGGTGTTCTGCTTCAGGATGTGGTATCAGCTTAACAATAACCTCATTATTCCATTCTTTATCATCAGCAAGTGTGACATTGGATTTTTCACCACGCACTACATTAGTAAATCGTTCTAAGTTGTAATCTTTAAACTTACCATCACTATCATTATGGTCAAAGCACCTTATATGCCAACGCAAGCCATCATTCAAAATAGCTAAAGGAGTTAAAAGTCTATTCTTATTACCACTTTGGATTGAGTAATAATTTGCTTCAATTTTGAATTTTTGGTAAATACTCCTTGTTATAGTACTAACAATATCAAGGGATTGTTTTCTTTTAATACTTGTATTAACCCAGTTTGATAAACGCTCTTCATGTTTTACATCTACTGAAATAGCGCTCTTTCCTGATAATGTAAAAAGTGATTGATCTACATCATGCTCAAAATATGTTTTAGCTCCAGAAAAAATATATGTTTTTTCTCTGACATTATAAGTTAATAAATCAGGGGCAAATTCTTCTGCATATAAAGCAATATCTTTTGTTACCGCTTGTTCACTAACCCCAAAACGAGCAACCAAATCTTTTCGGCTTACCTGTCCTGTAAAATAGGCTAGAAACTCAAGATAAAACAATCTCTCTAATTGTATTTTCCTTTTAGTATCCATTTTGTCTCCTTAAACTCATCAAGAGATAGTACATTAACTTTCATTTCTAATCATCACATTATTTATATCGATACTGTTTTGTAGTATGGTAATAAAAAATAGTTGCGCTCTATATTCTATTATGTTTCAATATAGTCGACAGTTTGCACTTTAGCACTGTCAGCTGGTTATTAAGCCAGTTTAACTTTGATATTTTTATTATGTCTACATTTAATGATACTTGGGAATTTTACCTTGATAATGCCAGAGAATGGCGCTGGCGCAGAACTGCACGTAATGGTGAGATTGTGGGCGCTTCAACTGAAGGTTATGTAAACCGTAACGATTGTGAAGCCAATGCTGGCAGAAATGGTTGGACTGGGTGAAATGTGTAAGCTAAAAGCACTGGAAGATAATTTTTGAGACTAACTACCAGTACTCTAAGCCTACGGTCAGAGGTCGACCCTAATCAGGTCGACTCTCTTCACACAATATATTTCTATTTCACATCAGTCAATTACAAATTTTAATTTTAGGTGTTGTTATGAAAACAGGAACATGTTTTAAATGTAATGGTTCAGGTAAATATTATAACTATGGTGTATGTTTTCGTTGCCATGGGAAAGGCTTTGTTTGGCTTTCTGATTTTATTCCGAAAGAAAAGTGGGTGATTCTTAATAAAAATAAAACGTAAATTATTACCACCTTTTTTTATTTGCCTAACGCCGCATTAAAGGGCTTGCCGATTTAACTAAACTAAAGTTAAATTTAGCACGAAGCTAAACAAAACTACAGACCTTAAAACAAGAAGCCCAACTTAGGTAAGTCCTTGTTTTAAATGCCTTGTTATATTTTATTATTATCGGCGGGTAAATCATTGTTTGCTAGACGATATTCATAACTCTGCTCTTTGCCACACCTATTAATTATTGTTGTTTCTTCAATAGGTGCGCCCATAGTCCAATAAACCATATTGTCATTGTCGAAGTACGTTATATCTTTTTTATAAAACTTTCCTTCATAGCCATGCTCTCTGATATGCCTAACAAAATGTAAGAATAAATCTTCTTCTACTCTGTCTCTGACAACGTACTCATGAGGCCATGTTTTTGCGTAGGTTTTTGCAAAAGTCCATTCTGTTTGAGCAATGAACTGCTCTAATTGATTAGATAAACTACTCATTATTTATTTTTTCGTTTAGATATTTAGTTACTTCTTTTATTTTAGTAAAAATATGATTAACTATTTGGTCTTTATCCATTCCTGATTGCAACGTAATACCATATTCACAACCGTCAGAGTTAGCAGAATCAAAGGAATTTAAAGCATGAGCAATTTTTTCAGATTCAACCCACTCGCCAGTTTTAATATGCAACCAAAAAGGAGCATGGTTCTCTTTTACAAACCAATGATGACTGTTAAAACTTAAAAAACACGCAGATTCATAGGCATAAAAATAAAAACCATGACCATGTTTAAAGCTTGTTGTTTTTAGACCTGAAAAGTCTGAGTATTGCCACTCTCTTAGTATAGAATTACATTCATCAATTATATCTGCAAACTGTGTGGCAACTCGCCCATTCATTGGGTCAAGATCTGATTGGCTCAAAGGAGGCATACCCTCTGAATCCATTTTATTACAAAGTTCTTTTAGTTGAAGTAAATCTGAAGCCAACAAAGGATTATGGTTTTTATTATTTTCTTGTTCAATTAAATCAATAAAGCCATTCCAAGAAAAAATAACAACTCTTGAATCAATGCCTTCTATTCTTTTTTCTAGTTCTAATTTCAAAGATGAAAGTCTTTTTTCTGGAGCAAGAAAGAGTAACTTTCCTCCATTACTCAACTCTTTTAAATAATTCACTGGTTGATTTTCAGTCAAATTTGCCCAGAACTTTCCTTCAATTATAACTACTTTCTGTCCCTCATAATCCAAACCAGTAATATCAGGCCTTCCATTGGAGTCTGTTGATAGCTCTGTGATGTAATATGAAGGAACTTCCTCAACTTCAATTAACTGCTTTAGTGCAATTCGGGAAGCTGGATACTCATTTAACAAATAAGCAATACTGCTATTTGCTACATTTTCATATTCTGAAATGAAGTTTCCCGCTATATGAGACAGTAATGATTTACGCACGTACTTTTTTCCTTTTATAGTTTCATTCTATGGCTTGCTACTGTTTTTTATTGCTTTTGCGTCGCAGACATATAACAGTATATTAAGAAGGTCTATGACCTTTTAATATATTATCAGGTCTCAAACCTCTGTTTTTTGGTTATAAATTAATCACTCTATTCATAACCGATTAATCTATATAGGGTTATATCACTTTATCAGATTTTTTACACCATTTATGAGGTTTTAAACCTTTTTAATTGTTCGCTTTTTGTTTTCTTTTTGCTTGTGTGTTATTTTTAATCTATGTACAAGTCTCCTTTTTTAAACAAAATTGCCAAGTTTATGTTGGTTCGTCACTATAGCCCTAGGACAGTTGATTCTTATATTTTATGGATTAAGGCATATATCCGATTCTGTAAGAATACTCATCCTGAAAAACTAGGTGCGGGCGATGTGGAAAGCTTTTTAACTTACCTTGCCGTAGAGCGTGAGGTATCCAAAAGCACACAAGCGATTGCTTTGAATGCGTTGGCGTTTTTATACACTAAATTTTTACTAAAACCATTGACGAATATTGGTGATTTTAGGCGGGTTAAACGTCCTGCAAAATTACCGGTGGTATTAACAGAACATGAGGTTCGATTAGTGCTGAAATTTATTGAGCCAAATTACAAGCTGATGGCAGGGTTACTTTATGGCTCTGGTTTGCGCCGAATTGAGCTGCATCGTTTGCGAATCAATGATGTTGATCTAGATTTAAAGCAGATAAGAGTCTGGAATGGCAAAGGGTATAAGCACCGTATAACTACGCTTGCCACGGAGTTAACCCCTGCGATTAAACAGCAAACGCATAGGGTTCAGGGCTTACTTTATGAAGATTTGAATAACCCCGATTATGCTGGTGTATGGATGCCTGATGCCCTTTCGCGAAAGTATAAGAATGTGAATAAATCCCTTGGCTGGCAGTACTTATTTCCGGCGATGCGTTTGAGCCGTGATCCGCGTACTGGTTTGTTACGTAGGCATCATCTGGATGAGACGGTCATAAATAAAGCATTAAAACGTGCAAGTCAGAAAGCAGGGATTACAAAGCAAGTTAGCTCTCACACTTTGCGTCATTCATTTGCTACGCATTTATTACAAAATGGGACTGACATTCGCACAGTTCAATCTCAGCTTGGCCATGCTGATGTTAAAACGACTGAGATTTACACGCATATTTTAAAGCAAGGTGCGGATGGCGTAACAAGCCCTTTGAGTGATTTATTATCGAAATAGTGGGGATTTTATGCGTATTTCCAGCTATTTAGTAAAAACTAGGGGTGTATTAACCAATTAACAATATGCCTGAAAGCAACCTTGAAACACTCAATAGTGTAAGCCATTGAGTATTTACGGTTTGGTAATGTTAACGCTTAATCAGATACATGGCTTTTTCTTAAGATAAACCCATAACTCAGTCATAACTCCCATGCTCACGCGTGGACTTAAACTCAATATCTGGCCATTTCTCTTCTGCCATCATTAAGTTTACTCGAGTCGGTGCGATGTAGACCAGCTCACCAGCATGATCGAGTGATAAATTTGCTTCGGCTTTGGTTTTAAACTGTGCGAGCATTTTTTCATCGTTACAATGAATCCAGCGTGCGGTTTGTACGTTTACTGCTTCGAAAATACAGTCTACTTTGTATTCATCTTTTAAGCGTTGTTCGACCACGTCAAACTGTAGCACGCCGACTGCGCCGAGAATCAGGTCATTATTTTTGAAAGGTCTAAATAGCTGGGTCGCACCTTCTTCACATAACTGCTCTAAACCTTTTTGCAGTTGCTTCATTTTGAGCGGATCTTTTAACTGCGCACGACGGAATAGCTCGGGTGCAAAGCTGGGGATTCCTGTAAAGAATAAATCTTCGCCTTGGGTGAAGGTATCACCAATGCGAATCGTGCCGTGATTATGTAAACCAATAATATCGCCTGCAAAAGCGGTATCAACATGACCACGGTCTGCGGCGAGAAAGGTGAGTGCATCTGGGATTTTTAAGTCCTTTTTTAAGCGCACGTGATTCAGCTTCATGCCTTTCTCAAACTTGCCTGAACAGATACGCATAAAGGCGATTCTGTCGCGGTGCTTTGGATCCATATTGGCTTGAATTTTAAACACAAAGCCGGTAAATTTTTTCTCGCTCGGTAATACTTCGCGTGTAGTGGTCATACGTGGTTGAGGCTCTGGTGCATATTTTACAAAGTCTGCCAGCAGTTCAGCCACGCCAAAGTTATTGGTCGCCGAGCCAAAGAAAACGGGAGTCAATTTACCGGCTAGATACGCATCTTGATCAAAAGTGTTGCTGGCGCCAAGTACCAGCTCAATTTCTTCTCGCAGCTCTTCGGCCTGCTCACCAAGTAATTCATCCAAGCGTGGGTTATCAATGCCTTGAATAATCTCGCCTTCCATGATTTTTCCATCATGGTTGGGGTCGTACAAATGCACCGCATCGTTATGAATATGGTAAACGCCTTTTAACCGCTTGCCCATGCCGATAGGCCATGTCACTGGCGCGCACTTGATTTTAAGCACGCTTTCGACTTCATCCAACAAATCAATCGGATCACGGCCTTCACGGTCGAGCTTGTTGATAAAGGTCATAATCGGCGTGTCGCGCAAACGGCAAACATCCATTAATTTAATGGTGCGCGCCTCTACGCCCTTGGCAACATCAATCACCATAAGCGCTGAATCGACGGCAGTTAATACGCGGTAGGTATCTTCTGAGAAGTCTTCATGGCCCGGCGTATCGAGCAGATTAATAATTTCATCTGGGTCGCTGGGCTTTTCTTTATTGTATTTATATGGGAACTGCATCACCGATGAGCTCACCGAAATACCACGTTCTTTTTCCATTGCCATCCAGTCTGAGGTTGCATGGCGCGCCGCTTTTCTGCCCTTTACCGAACCCGCAAGCTGAATCGCACCGCCAAATAACAACAATTTTTCGGTGATGGTGGTTTTACCCGCATCGGGATGCGAAATAATCGCAAAAGTGCGGCGTAGTGAAACTTCTTCTTGATCTGTTGGCATAATAGTTTTGGCTAATTGGTTTGCTGTGGAGTCTAAACTATTTTAAGTAAAAGCGGTATGTGCCAACTACCCTAATCTTCAGATAGAAACGCGAATGAGAGTTAGAGGATTAGGTTTGATTATTAATAGTCTGCATCAATCCACAAAAGATAAAGGGTTTACCATGAAGAGCATGAAGGACATGAATGTAAAGACTAAACAAATTTCCTTCTACCTACGATAGCAGAACCTTTAACAACAGAAGTCAACGAAAGGCACGAAAAACACGAAATAAGAGCCCTTTAAATAGTCAGTTTTCTTTCGTGCCTTTCGTGTTGTTCGTGGACTTCTTTTCTTTAGTTTTCGGCAATACTCGCTTCTAATCATCAAACAAAGGCCAGTCAACGATATGCTCTTCAAACGGATAGTCATCATCCTTATTGCTATTGACTTGTTTTTCAAAAATAACTTTGCCTAATACAGAATGCCCCGCGTCGTGAATGGTTTGTTTGCTCCCAGAAACCAGGTGATGCCAATCAGCTAAACCGCGACCTTCCATCACTCGGCGATAAGCGCAACTTGGAGGTAGCCACTCGATTTGATCGAGGTTATCTTGGGTCAAGCGCAAGCAGGTAGGCACCAGCGTTTCTCGATTCCAATAGTCGGTGCAACTGCCATCTTTTTGGTTAAATAAATCACAAACGATATTAGTGTAATAAACCGCATGCGCATCTTCTGTTTTTTCATCAAGCTCCTCTGGCTCATCCTCTTGCAGCTTTGTTAGACAACATTTACCGCAGTGATCGCAGAGGCTTTCCCATTCTTCACGGTTCATTTCAGTGAGTGTTTTTTGCTCCCAAAATGAGTCTTTAGCAACATGCCTTTTACTCATAAACTTTACACCACGTAAGCTGTTATCGAAACATAATGGCTGACACTACCGCCGATTACAAATAGATGCCAAATGCCATGCGCGTGTTTGACGCGCTGATCCAAGATAAAAAAGATAATGCCTACCGTGTACAGAATTCCACCAATTGCCAATAAACTAACTCCATTAGTAGAGAGGCTTTCTGACAAAGGTTTTAAAGGAATAACGACTAACCAGCCCATTATTAAATAGATAATTAACTGCGGAATACGCTTGTCCTCTTCATCCTTATTATCGTCTTCAAAATGAGGTTGGTTAATTTTTTGTGATTTGTTTGGCCACAAATCAAGCACTATTCCGATCAATGCTAAGCCCCACACAATGCCTAAAATTGACCATCCCCATGCCCCCTTTAATGTCACCAACATATAGGGGGTATAAGTTCCGGCAATCAACAAGTAAATTGAAAGGTGATCAAGCTTTTGAAAGATTTTTTTATAAGGGCCTGCGTGATAATGGTAAGTCGTTGAGGCAATGTATAACAAGACTAGCGTTACCCCATAAATACTTACGGAGGCTATTTTGTAAGGATCGCCTGTTTGTGAGGCTAGGATAATTAAATAGATAACACCCGGCAAGGCTAGCAATGCTGCTAACAGGTGACTGACTGTGTTGAATTTTTCTCCGTATTGCATTAGCTGACTTTTCCTTGTTCTGTTTCTGCTATAAGACTTGGTTTCACAATATGCCTAATTTGTTTATACGCTTGATTAGCTAACTGTTTTCTTTCGCTAAAACCCTCGGCATTAATTATCGGCAAAAAGGTCAATTCCACATGAATAGTAGATTCGCCCAAAATCGTAATAAGGTTGCTCATAAAGCTTTCGTCACCCCAAGTAACATTGGGATGGTAATTTCCCGCTGCATCTAAATAACGAATTGCGATAGGCTGAATTGGCAGGCTGTGATCCATGGCGGGGGCGAAAATTCGTGCATGAAAGCGCTTTAAATCTTTACCATCCGTTGTGGTTGCTTCTGGAAATACCAACACGCTGTCATTAGACTGTATTTTTTGAGCAATTTTTTTTGAGGCATTTTCTGATGCGCCTTTGCCGCCTCTTTTGATAAAAACAGTCCCACCTTTTTCACCTAGCCAGCCGATAACCGGCCACTGCCGAATCTCTGCTTTGGATAAAAAAGCAACTCCCTCGCTACCTATAACAGGAATATCCAACCATGAGACGTGATTAGACACCCATAACGCAGATTTTTGCCGTGTGGGTTTCTGCCCAGCAACATCGACGCGCAAACCTACGATTCGAACGACCTTCTTTAACCACCACTGGCGGATATCCTTTTGCTTTTCGCTGATTTTACCTTCAATACCTAGTGATGCTTTTCTCGCAAAAACACCCATTAATACAAGGCCAGCAACTGATAGGCTTGCGAGTAGTATAACTTTGATAAATATTCTGACTGGTTTCATTTAGATATTTGATTTTACTGCTTAGTTTTTTGCTTCATCACTAACTCTCGTAAGTTTTTTAATGAATAAAACGGAAAGTCGCTAATCATATCATTAACCAGCCATTTGGGAATTCTACCGCCAGGGTCGGCATTGACTTCGTAGATGATTTTAGTCATTTTTACCCGCTGCGGAATAAGCACCATCCGCCCAGTCATTTGCTTAACCCTCACCACTCTTTGCTTTAGTGCAACCATCGAAGGGTTAGTATCAAAACTGACGGTAACCACTTTGGTGTTTGGGTTTTGTTGAAAAATTGAGCGCACTATCACGTCTCTATCCCAACTTGGCCAAGGCATATCTGAATAAATATAATCATAACGCTCTACGATATCGACTTGTTTGATGGTCTTTGCGCTTTTACATTTATATAACCAGCGAGGTAATAATTGGATATTTTCAAGTATTGTTAAAATTTCATCTAAGCTGGCAGAAATAGTCATTTCACCCTTGGCAGACTTAATTCGCGCGCCTTGAATCTTTGTGGAATAGACTTGAATAGCATCTTGGTCTTTAATCAGTTGCCACTTTTCGAGCGCTTGCAGTGGTGTAACTAAAACAAGTATTAATAATAAGTATATTGCTTTGATTCTCATCTGTTTATCCTAACAGATAGTTTTACCCGCCTTTGTAATTTACTGAATTTTTATAACGGCCTCTTTAGGCAAGGCATCGCGCAAACGCTGGAACTCGTTGGGTGCTACAAAATAAAAAATCTCTTTGCCCGCAGTATCATATAATAATGCGACACCTCGACTCGGGTACAACCAATACTCGGCTGTTTCGCTGACTTTTAGTTTTTCTTCAGGCTCGCCAAAGAACTTCATTTGCTTTATTTCATAGTCAGAGATTGGTAGATAGATCAAACGCCACACCCGTAAATCATTGGCTATCTTGGTACTCTTTACGGTTATTTTATATTTCCACAGGTTGCTCGGCGTAGCCTCACGATCACCGACTTTGTCAGTCAGCATTTGTTTTAATAATGCTTGATCTGCATCCATTTCAGTAATTAAACGTGCTTCTAATGCGCCAAAACGCTTTTTTCCAAAATAGGCTTCTAATGATAGTTTGCCGTCTTTTGTTTCAAATAATGCGGGCTCTGCAAGTAGCTGTAATTTAAACATGATTTCTTTAAAAGTGTCTTTGCCAATATCTACACCTAGAACATTGGTATAGCCCTCAGCGGTCACAGTCGACTTCCAAGGCATACTTTTATTTAAACTTTCTTCTGTATTATTATCGCAAGCATTTAATAGCAACAACAAACTTATCCATATAACCTTTTTCATATTCCAGCATTTTCCAAAAAATAACTTAGTTGCGGTATAATAGCGTATTGAATATTAAATCCCCCAGACTTTTATCAATATGAGCAATAGCAAAAAAGACACCGTTACCTTAATTGACAACTCGACAGGCAAAGAAATTGAATTACCGATTCTACGCCCTAGCAATGGCACACCGACTATTGATGTGCGTGGTTTGTACCGTGAGTTAGGCTACTTTACTTATGACCCAGGTTTTTTATCAACCGCTAGTTGTCGTAGCTCAATTACTTTTCTAGATGGCGAAAAAGGCGTTTTGCAATACGGTGGTTACCCAATTGAACAACTCGCTAAACACAGTACTTTTCTGGAAGTGTGTTATTTATTGCTGGATGGCGAGCTACCTAATGAGAAAGAGTTAAAACAATTCACCACCATTATCACTTGCCACACCATGCTACACGAAGCCCTAAAACGCTTTTACAGTGGTTTCCGTCGGGATGCACACCCCATGGCAATTATGGTCGGTACTGTGGGTGCTTTATCGGCGTTTTATCATGATGATATTGATATCCGCAACCCTGAACACCGGATGATAGCGGCGCATCAGTTAATCGCCAAAATGCCGACCATCGCGGCGTGGTCATACCGCTATGCGAATGGCTTGCCGTTTACCTATCCGAAGAATAATTTAAGCTACGCCGAAAACTTTTTGCATATGATGTTTAGTATGCCAACCGAAGAGTACACCCCTGATCCGTATTATGTAAAAGCACTTGATTTAATTATGATTTTACATGCGGATCATGAACAAAATGCGTCTACCTCAACGGTGCGATTAACCGGCAGTTCAGAAGCCAACCCCTTTGCTGCCGTCGCTGCAGGTATTGCATCACTTTGGGGGCCTGCGCATGGTGGTGCCAATGAATCTGTGATTCGGATGCTTGTGGATATTGTGGATTCCGATAAAGATGCGCAGTATTATATTGACCGTGCCAAGGATAAATCGAATAAATTCCGCCTTATGGGATTTGGTCATCGTGTTTATAAAAGCCATGATCCGCGCGCTATTATTATTCGCCAAACCTGCCATGATCTGCTTAAAAACTTAGGTGAGAATAATGAGTATCAAGAACTATTCGATACCGCGATGGAACTTGAAAAAATCGCTCTAGAAGATGAATATTTTGTATCGCGCAATTTATACCCCAACGTCGACTTTTATTCAGGTATTATATTATTAGCGATGGGAATCCCGCTGAATATGTTTACTGTGATTTTTTCTATGTCACGTACCGTAGGTTGGATTTCACATTGGAATGAAATGATACAAGACCCAGAATCACGCATCGGTCGCCCTAGGCAACTTTATAATGGCGCGCTACCACGTGATTATGTTGATATTAAAACCCGTTAACTTCGAATAGGAGAACCACCATGACAGTTGGAAATGCCGTAACTGCCTTTGCAGGCGTAATGATTTTTATCAGCCTTTTACTCACCCATTATGTACACCCTAACTTTGTTTGGTTTACCGCTTTTATAGGCTTTAACCTTTTACAATCTTCATTTACAGGTTTTTGTCCAGCAGCATCCATCTTTAAAATGCTCGGGCTTAAAAGCTAATAAATATGTAAAACACTACCACTCACCAACCTCTTCATGGCTCGGTGAGTGGACTATTTAAGACCTCTAAAACATCTAATAATAATGCCAACACAAGATACCCGACTTCAGCAACTCACCCAATGGATTCATCAAGAATCACCCAATGCAACAATTGAAGTAGCATCAGCCGATGCCAGCTTTCGGCGCTACTTTCGTGTTACTGATACTGGCAAAACCTGCATTGCAATGGATGCACCGCCAGAACATGAAGACTGCACCCCGTTTATAGATATTACACAACGCTTGCGTGATGCTGAGGTGCATGCACCTGAAATACTTCGCCAAGATTTAAGCCAAGGTTTTTTATTGCTTGAAGATTTTGGCAGCACGCCTTATTTAGATCAACTCAATGCCGATACTGCGGATAAACTCTATGGCGAAGCGCTGGATAGCTTAATCAATATCCAACAAGCAAACACTGCAGGACTGCCAGAATACGACGATGCTTTATTGCAAACCGAAATGCAATTAATGCCTGAGTGGTTTTTGCAAAAGCACCTTGGCATCAAGCCAAGCGCAGAGCAACAAAAAACCATTGATCGAATTTTTAATGTGATTAGTACCGCTGTACAGCAACAGCCACAAGTGTTCGTACATCGTGATTACCACTCTCGAAATTTAATGGTACTGGAAAACAACCCCGCTGGTAATATTGGCATAATAGATTATCAAGATGCGGTATTAGGCCCAATTACTTACGATTTAGCATCGCTACTACGTGACTGCTACATCCAATGGCCGAATCAAACCATCGCGCCGTGGGTATTAGGTTTTAAACAACAAGCAGAAGCCGCAGGGCTGATGCAAAACGTACCCGATGCGACCTTTATTCAGTGGTTTGACTACATGGGTTTGCAACGCCATATAAAAGTGTTGGGGATTTTTGCACGCCTTAATCACCGTGATGGCAAAGCGAATTATTTAGATGATTTGCCACTAACGCTACATTATGTAATGGAAGTTGCCAATAAATACCCGCTAACACGACCTTTGGTTGGGTTATTTAATGACTGGGGTATTCCTGACAAAATCGGTCGCGTTTAACCCTAATCCCCGGATAGAAACGCGAATAAGAGTGCAAGACTTTACTTTCATAGGATATTCAAAAAGCCATGCATAATTGAGTTAACCGTTTAAACAACAAACGGTAAGCTCACTAAATAATCGTTTCACCGTAGGTTAACCGAGTATTTTTGGGATGTTCTAAGGAATCTAAAGGCTTGTGCTATCATTGTGTTTTCTATCTGGAAATTAGGACTTAATGACCCTGTAAACAGTTACACTCCCCTTTTGGATGATAATCAATCATTCTTTGCTGATGATCTAATTCAAATACACAGCACTCGGCAAGTAACTGTTTAAGTAGTTTTCTGCCTCTTTGCACTCTAGATTTAGCGCCCGACAAACTAATATTTTGCCGAACAGCAATTTCTTTTTGAGTGATACCTTCAATTTCTGACAGGGTCATTGCCTCACGGTACTTATCTGGTAGATGTCGAATTAATACGGTTAAACAAATGCTAATTTCTTGCCGTGCTTGACTGATCTGATCTATCTCGGGCGCTATTAAATCATCTATCAATTCGCGCTCTAGTTTTTTATTGCTGCGGTAGTAATCAATAATCGTATTTCGGGCTATTTGATAAATCCACCCTTGAAGTTTTTTCGTGCTTTCTAAGCTTTCTATCTTCGCATTAACTTTGATTAATATTTCTTGTACAAGGTCTTCTGCTATCGCGGGATCACTGACGCGTTTACTAACAAAGCTAGTAAGCTTACGGTGATAATCTTCCCAGATGTCTTCAAATGTTTGCATTTTTGTACTCAATATCACCAGCCATTAGTGCGCATTATTTATGACGATTGTTTAGCCAGAAGGACGCAAAATTGCGTCTTTTTATTATCAGCACCGTCTTTAGCGTAGAAGGATTTTAATAACTACCATCAGGAATAAAAACATGAAACTCAGTGAATTTATAAACTATTTAGAACAATCTACCAATAAAGATTTGATTTTCAAGGTTGATGGACTTGCCATCCCCTTGGATTACCACATTACAGAAATCAAAGATGCAAGCTTTAAAACCGTTGATTGTGGTGGAGAAAAAGATCAATGGAGAGTAACCGTCGTTCAACTTTGGAATACGCAAAACCCAGAAAAAGAAAAACGTTCAATGAGTGCTGAAAAAGCATTATCGATTATTAGCAAGGTAAATCAAATCACTCCATTAGATCAAAAGAGTACAATCAATATTGAATACCGAAAAAACAACAGTGAAACAACGGCTATTTACGCCATTGCTAAAATTGAAGCTATAAATAACAAGTTAATTGCTGAGCTAGGAAATATCCCGACTCAATGCAAAGCAATCAAGCGCTCACAACAAACATGCTGTGGCTCATCATCGAGCTGCTGTTAGCCCGTTATCGGTGAAATATTAAATCGGATCAAACTCGAACTAGAATACTTTCCATGCTACGCCGTGACTTGGGCAGGCTGGCATTAAAGTCTTGCTCTGTATCACTATAGCCAATCGCTAATGCTACATCGCATTGATAACCGCCTAGCTCGGCTGCAAATGCACTATTGACCAAATCGGTATCAATTCCTTCCAGCGGTGTGGCTGCAATTTTAAGCCGTGCTAAGGTGTGTAACGCATTGCCGAGGGCAAGATAGAGCTGTGCTTTAGTCCAACAGCTGGTGTCGCCATTTTCATCGGTATTGAGTTCGGCAAACATAAAACCACCAAATGCACCTTCGCGGTCTTCGGCTTTAATACGCCCATCTGTGATCATTTTATCCACTACTTCGGCATAGTTATCGCGGTTATAACGAGGGTTATAGGCGAATAGAATAATTTGCGAAGCATCAAATGCATGCTTTTGATTAAACTGAAACTTATGCTCAAAAGTCTGGCTAAAGCGCTCTCGCGCCGCATCACTTTCAATTACTACAAATCGCCAAGGTTGTGAATTAATGGATGATGCGGATAAACGCAACGACTCAAAAAATACAGCTAAGTCATCTTCAGAAATACGTTTGGTTTTATCTTGCTGTTTGGACGTTTTACGCCAGTTTAGGTCTTCTAGGATTTGATTTGTCATAAACGGTTTTCTCTATTAACACTGATAAGCCACTATTTCCCAGCAGAAGCTTGAGTATTTACCCCGAACACACTAATTAGCTTCTTCTAGCCGAGAAAAAACTTTATTATACATCTTCGTAAGTTCTTAGATGTGAAAACAACAATGAAAAAAACAACACCTTTTCCCTTCATTCCTTTGTTGTTAAGTATGTTATTAAGCGTTCTATTCAACGTTTCTCTTAACGCGACTCCTTTACAGAAAAATGACGTGCCAGAGCCACTCAAACCCTGGGTTGAGTGGGCGCTTTTTGGACAAGAAAAACAAGATTGTACACGTGCTTTTAACAACAACGATGTTGTTTATTGTGCTTGGCCATCCCGTTTAAAGTTAAACTTAAACGACAAGCAAGGTGATTTCACACAGAGTTGGGAAGTCCTTGCTCCCACATGGGTAAGACTGCCTGGCGACCAGCAACAATGGCCTCATGCGGTAAAGGTTAATAATCAAGAAGCTGTTGTGGTAGACCGACGTGGTTATCCCTCGCTAAAACTGCCAATAGGTAGCCATGTCATTAGCGGTAATTTCTTATGGGATGATTTGCCAGACTCAATTTTACTTCCTCCTACCACTGGAATAGTAGAAATTAGCCGTGACGGCAAGATAATTGACTTCCCACAAATAAACCAACAGGGAAAACTGTGGTTAGCGAAAACCACACAACAAAAAAATATTCAAGATGCTTTAGATGTACAAGTTTACCGCAAGATAGATGATGGGCATCCCATGCAAGTGCATACTCGATTGATTTTAAATGTCTCAGGTAGTTCACGTGATGCCACCTTTCCTAAGCTACAACTTAAAGGCTTTACTCCGCTTAAATTAAACAGCCAGCTACCTGCCAAGATCAACCGTCGAGGAGATCTACACATTCAAGTACGCCCTGGTAACTGGCAAATAGACTTAGTATCATATAAAACGGGCATCATTAATGAGCTATCTGCGGCAACATCAAGCCCGCCCTTACCCACGCAAGAGGTTTGGGTTTTTAATTCAAATCCTGCACTGCGCTTAACAGAATTAAGCGGTGTACCTTCTATTGATTCTAGGCAAACACGTTTGCCTCAAGAATGGCAATCCTTGCCAGCCTACTTGGTTAAAACAAATAACACCTTAAAGATCAAGACACTACAGCGCGGCAGCGAATCCCCTAAACCTAATCGCTTAACCTTGCAACGCGTGATGTGGATGGATTTTGATGGTGAAGGTTACACGACCAATGACCACATAAAAGGAACAATGACACGTGATTGGCGCTTAACAAGCAAGCCAGAACTGAAAATTGGGTCAGCAACGATGGATGCGAACCCACAATTTATTACCACACTCGGTAATGGTGAGGAACGAGGTATTGAAGTTCGTCGTGGTCAAATCAATTTAGAGACCGTCAATCGTTATACTCAATCCTTGCAAACGCTTCCTGTTAATGGCTGGCAACAAGATTTCCAAAGTGTTAATACCACCCTGTACCTTGCTCCTGGCTGGAAAATATTTTCTGCACATGGCGCTGATAATTTACCTGATACATGGCTACAAAGTTGGACATTGTTAGATTTATTTTTGGTACTCATTATCGCCATTTCAATCGCGCGATTATGGGACTGGAAATGGGGGTTATTTGCATTATTCACAATGATCCTTATCTGGCATGAGACTAATGCGCCTAAATATATCTGGATAAACCTTATCGTTGCAATCGCACTGCTGAGAGTATTACCTACCGGTTTAGCAAAGAAGCTAGTCTGGAGTTATCGTAATATTAGTTTACTAGCGTTGTTACTTATTGTTATTCCTTTCTCGGTTGCGCAAGTTCGCAGCGGCTTATACCCTCAACTAGGTTTATACGCTAACTATGATTCGCCTGTAAGTTCTTTCTCTCAATCCGATTACTCTCGTGGAATCGCTGCTGATGAAGTTGCTCCTATGCTTTCTGAGTCTATGAACTTTGAAAAAAAGGTAATGAAGAAACGTGCGCCTCGATTACAAAAACCTAAGTATGAGACCAAAGTAAATAGCATGATTGACCCTGACGCAACCATTCAAACAGGCCCTGGGCTACCAACGTGGGATTGGAAAGCAGTTAGGTTTATTTGGAATAGTCCTGTCAATCAAACACAGACTTTGAAATTAAACCTTATTTCTCCTAAAGAAAATTTAGTGCTAAATTTTTTACGTGTTATGTTATTGCTACTCTTAATTTGGCGGCTACTACGCGTTATTTCAACCGATGCAGACATGGGTAAGCCCCATGGAAAAGGGTTGATTCCTAGTATCGCTGGAATTTTCAAACGAAAAACAACAGTAAGTAAGAAAGTCAAAGATAATGTCAGTACAAGCTTAATGCTGTTACTTCCCTGCTTGATAATGATTACTCCCTTAGATAAGGCACAAGCTGAAACTGAGCTGACAAAGCAAGAAGAAATTGTACAGCCCTCACCGTTACCAACTTTATCCAATAAAGCATTATCAGCAAGCTCTAGCTTTCCAAGCGCACAACTCCTGCAAACACTGCGTCAACGCATGTTAGAAAAACCAGATTGTTTATCTGAGTGCGCGCAAATAGAAACAATGCGTTTAGAGTTATCAGAACAAGGAATAAATGTATTCTTAAAAATACATAGTGCCGCTAACGTTGCCGTACCACTACCGGGAAGTGCAAACCAATGGAAACCAGAAAGCATATTACTAAACAGCCTTCCCGCCAAAAACCTGTATCGTGATAGCTCTGCCGTACTATGGTTGGGCTTACCCAAAGGTATTCATAACGTTGTATTACAAGGCAGGCTACCTGCCCAACCTCAAATACAATTTGCCTTACCGTTAGCACCAAAATTTGTTGAGTGGAAAGGAACAGGCTGGTCGGTTGAAGGCATTCGTGAAAATAACATTCCTTCACAGCAGCTACAACTAGTCCGCAATCAATCCACTAAAAAGGCTGAAGCGATAAAAACAAATTCAGATAGTACATCGCTGAGTAATTATTTACCCCCGCTGCTTCAAGTTGAGAGAACCTTTCACCTCGGTTTAGATTGGTTTGTTGATACACGAGTTATCCGGCTGTCACCGACCGGCTCACCTCTTAGTATGAAAATCCCTTTGTTAAAAGGTGAGTCAATTCTCAGTAATGCTTACCCCATAAAAGACAATAAAGTTTTAATTTCTATGTCATCAAATCAGCGTCAACTCACATGGCGCTCACAACTCCCCCCCAGTAATAAATTACAATTAAAGGCAACCGAAAAAAGGGGAATGATTGAAGAATGGAAATTAGATGTTAGCCCTATATGGCACGTTGAAATCAATGGAATACCCGAGGTTCATCAAGATAGCCAACGCTCAGCATGGCTACCAAAGTGGCTGCCTTGGCCGGGTGAAATAGTTGATTTAACGATTAGTCGACCTAATGGTGTCGCTGGGCGCACACTTACCATTGACCGCAGCATTTTAAATACTCGCGTTGGCAAGCGTTTAAGAGAATCAACATTGACTTTAAAAATACGCAGTAGTCGAGGCGGACAACACCCAATTAAAATTCCCACGGGTGCTGAGTTAATCTCTGTCGAAATTAACGATGGGCTACAACCGGTAAAACAAAATAAAAATACTATCAGCTTACCCATAACCCCAGGGAAGCAAAAAATAACCTTAAAATGGCGCACAGCAGGAGAGATAAACACAAAAACTTCAGTGCTTCCGGTTAATATTGGTGTCGAAAATGTTAATAGCAGCATCGCTCTATCCCTTGGCAAAGATCGCTGGGTGCTATTTGCAAACGGCCCTTCTATGGGGCCAGCCGTTCTTTTCTGGGGTGTTTTACTGGTCATATTGATTGGCTCAATCCTTCTAGGAAGAGTCAAAGATTCACCACTAAAAGCATGGCAATGGTTTCTCTTAGGCGCAGGCTTAAGCTTGGCAACACCTATTATGATTATTCTTGTCGTTGGCTGGCTGCTTGCTTTAAGTTATCGACCTAAGTTACAGCATTTAAAAAGTCGCTGGCAGTTCAATACGATGCAGATCTTATTAGTCTTACTAACCTTCGTTGCTCTAGGCTCTTTATTTATCGCTTTGCAACAAGGTCTACTAGGCTACCCTGATATGCAAGTGACAGGAAATGGCTCTCACTCTGGAGAGTTACGCTGGTACCAAGATAGATCACCTGCCAACCTACCCCAGCCTTGGGTTTTATCTGTACCCTTATTGGCCTACCGAGTACTTATGCTACTCTGGGCGCTATGGTTAGCATTCTCATTAATAAACTGGCTACGAATGGGTTGGGAAAACTTTAGCACAGGTGGTTTATGGCGTAAGAAAATCTATTTCCCTAAGAAAAAAATGAATGATGATGTTGATGAGAAATGACGGCATAGGTGAGAACTAGTTATAAAGATTCTGCTTTCCTTCGGGTCTCGTCCTATACCATTTTAATAGCCACATATACTGAGCAGGGTGTTGCTGAATTAATCGCTCTAAGGCTTGATTTAATTGACTGGCATCCGCATTAGCATCTTTGCTAGGGTAATTTTGTAAGGCCGGGGAAATTTCTAAAATATATTTTTTCCTTACTGGGTCATACCAAGAGAATGCTGGCAAAGCAGTTGCTTTTCCTAGTTTCGCCAATCGCGCTGTAGTGGTTAATGTGGCTTTTAGTTTGCCAAAAAAGGGGACAAAAACAGCGTTTTCTTTACCTAAATCTTCATCAGGCAAAAAAATCATTAGCCGGCCAGGGCTTAAAGACTTTACCAATTTACGCAAGCCTTCCTCACGCGATACCACAAAGGCTACATGCCGGCACCTTGCTTTGGCGATCATCCAATCCATGACTGCATTTTTTGAGCTTTTGTAAGAGCCAAATGTTTCGTAGTGAAAACCTAAGGCAGCAGGGCCAAACTCCAACATTACACTATGCGCTAATAAGATGATAATGCTTTTATTGTCTGCTAAGGCTTGATCGATATGTTGTTTTCCTGAGATTTCAACTTTCCTCTCAAGTCGTTTTTGACTGGCAAAAAACAATAAACTGTAATCAACTAAAGCACAGCCGTACCATTCTAAGTGATCTTTAATTAATGACTCTAACGCAGCTGTTGATAGATCGGGAAAAGCTATTTCTAGGTTGGTCTTAACCACGTTGTAACGTTTCTTTTTTTTATTCGTATAAATTGCATTACCTACTTTTCGACCGAGATAGTGTCGTGAGGAGTCGGGTAATTGAGCGATAATAAAAGCCACGCCTAAACCGAACCAAGTCAACCAATAACGCGGGTGCAACAAGGCTAAGCTAAATGTGATGCCACAATTTTCATTCATTGAGCTGACATTAGAAATAGTTTCAGCCACGGTATTTATACGCAATATTCATTGCATCCAATTGATTTTCTAGCCACTGCCCTGCTTCATCAACCTTAACTTGCCTGCCTTTTAAACCAAAATCAATCAGCTCACCTCGGCGTTGTGTATTTGGCAAACTAGACAAGCGTACTTCTGGAAACGTTGCCAACAGCGTATTCATCATGTCTAACAGAGTACTTTCAGGAACACCGAGAATATCCCAACGCACGTCAACATCGGGGTGTTCATTAAACAGGTGAGAATAATGTGTATCCAACACCCACTCCAGCATCGGCCACGACATATTCGGAAAACCAGGTACAAAATGATGATGAACCACTTTAAAACCTGGCACACGGTTAATGCTATTAGGGATGAGGCTCGCACCTACAGGCAAATCACTCATTAATATTCGGTTGGGGTAGGCGCGTTCGCCAAACTGATCTTCAATGATGGCTTGTGCCTCGGCATGCCTCTCCAGTTTTACACCAAATGCGCGCGCCGCACTAGCACGGGTTAAATCATCTGGGGTTGCGCCGATGCCACCAAAACTAAAAACGACATCATTTGTGGGAATTGTTTGTTGCAAAGTGCCCGCGATTTCATCTTCTGTATCACCAATTATGCGTACCCAACTTAACGCCAACCCCCGTGCTTTTAACAGTTCAATCACTTTTGCCATGTGCTTGTCTTGGCGGGATCCATTAAGGAGTTCATCGCCAATTAGAATAATGCCAAATTGTTGGTTCATAACTTGGCGCCTTTTTTCTTGGCGAGATCAACGCTTAACTTTCCGAGTGTTTGTTGATTCGCATCCGACCAGTTTGGATCAGCCTCCTTCCAGCCCTGCGTATGCTGTTGTACTAAATCAGCTAAGGCGTTGATATGAGAAGGGGCATCGTTAAGTGCCGGAATGTAGCTATATTCCTCCCCACCCGCTGCCATAAAATAGCCACGGTTTTCCATATTAATTTCCTCCAACGTTTCTAAACAATCTGCTGGAAACCCTGGACACATCACATCAACACTTTTAACACCTTTTTTTGGTAGGCTTTTTAAGGTGCTTTCGGTGTATGGTTTAAGCCATTCTGCTTTGCCAAAGCGCGACTGAAACGTAAGCCGCCACTGCCCCTCTTGTAAGCCCAATTTTTCTGCCAGTAAACGCCCTGTTTTATGACATTGGCAAAAGTAGGGATCACCCAAATCTAAATTACGTTTTGGCAAACCATGAAAGGACATTAACAATACATCGTTTTGCCCTTCTTTATTCCAATGAGTGTTAACACTTTCTGCCAGTGCATCAATGTAACTGGGTGCATCATGGTATTGCATGATGTAGCGCATTTCAGGAATCCAACGCCATGTTTTTAAAACCTTGTTAATCGCATCGAAACTAGTTGCTGTGGTGGTGGCTGAGTACTGCGGATATAAAGGCAGCACTAATAACCGCTGCACACCTTTTTCTTTCAAGGTCGTTAAGGCTGTTTTGATGCTTGGTTTGCCGTAACGCATTGCCAGCTCGATATGTACAGGGCCTTGAATGCGAGATTTAATTTCCTGCTGTAATAAATCTGCCTGACGTTGTGAATAATGTAATAGCGGCGAACCTTGATCCAGCCAGATTTTTTTATAGTTCTCAGCACTTTTAGCGGGGCGTTTTGGCAAAATCAGACCATATAAAATAGGTAGCCAAGCCAGCCGAGGGATTTCAACAACTCTAGGGTCCGCTAAAAATTCAGCCAAATATTTTCGTACCGATGCAGTTGTTGGCTCATCAGGTGTTCCTAAATTAACCAGTAACACGCCGATACTTTCTGCCTTGCCATGAAAAAATGACTTATCGCTGATAACTTTTGCCACTGTTGCCACACCCTATACTTAAAAAATTGAAAACCAAGAAAAACTAAGAATAACACGTTCAATTAGACGAATGGATAGGATAATCGCTACTAGCCCGGAAGTTTCATGAAGGGAATGGAGTTTCTGGAAAAACTCAGCAAAACAAATTGTACAAATATCGTGAAAGTCATAGCAGAGCTATGGCTTGAACGATTTTGTGCAATATGTGAAGCTAATTTTTTCAGAAAACCATTCAGGTACAAACTGTAATCTGAAAAATCGTTATTTTGCACTCTCAAGTCTTTGACATAATGAATTATCCCCCGAATAACAACCGACTTCATGAAATATCCGGGCTAGCCCTTATCTTTTGGCTAAGAGACGTTTATAATAAAAGTATCCGAAGTGATTAAAATTAATCAAACTTCGCAACTAACAACCCAAACAGGTAAAACATTATGGCACGAGTAACCGTTGAAGATTGTCTAAAACACGTTGAAACAAATTATGACTTGGTAATACAGGCAGCTAAGCGCGCACGCGAGTTAGCCGATGGTGCACCAGCACTGCTTGAAGAAGAAGGCGACAAACCAATTGTAATAGCATTGCGTGAAATTGCTGAAGACATCAAACCAGAAGATGTGTTTGAGGTTGAAGCACCGAGCGAAATGACATTAGACCAAGACCAAAGCCAAGAACCACTCGAAATCTCTGTTGGTTAATTTTTTTGATTCGTTAATTACTCTTTTTAAAATTAGGAGCACTGAGACGAATTAACAGTAAAAATGTCTGAAGACGCATCCAAACATTTAATTAGCGCAACTGACCTAAGTGATGTGGTCAGCCGTTATATGGATGCTCCAGATGTGCAACGTGTTTACGATGCCTTTTTACTCGCTGCTGAAGCACATGATGGTGTGGTTCGAAAGTCTGGCGAATTCTATATTTTCCATCCTCTGGAGGTTGCCCATACCCTAGCTGAGTTGCACATGGATGCAGACACCATATGTGCTGCCCTACTGCATGATGTGATAGAGGATACCGAGTATACTAAATCTGACTTAGCAAATAAATTTGGTGTCATCGTGGCTGACTTAGTCGATGGCGTCACCAAACTCGCTGGTGGCGAATTTACCTCCCGTCAAGAGGCCTCTGCAGCCAGCTTTCATAAAATGATGCTGGCAATGACGCAGGATTTTCGTGTCGTTTTAATCAAATTAGCTGATCGTTTACACAATGTAAAAACACTCGCTGTGCGCAAGCCGGAAGCGAAAAGACGAATCGCACAAGAAACACTAGATATTCATGTACCTCTCGCCAGACGTTTAGGAATGAATGCTTTACGCAAAGAGCTACAAGTTACCGCATTTAAACATCTTCACCCTTGGCGAGCCTCGCTTCTTACAAACGCCTTAAATAATTTCTTGGATAAAAATGCGGCTATCCATAATGAAATTATTGATCAAATAACCTATGAGCTAAATGCAGTGAGTATTGAATCTCAAGTATTCTCGTGGGAAAAAAACATTTACCGACTTTACCAGCGCATAAAAAATCACAAAGGCCGCAAACATATTGATCGACACACCGAGGCACTTGAATTACGTGTTCTGGTTGGGTCCACTGCTGAGTGTTATCTTGCACTAGGCGTGATTCACCAACTATATCAACCCAAGGTAGAAACTTTTAAAGACTTTATTGCAACGCCTAAAGGCTATGGCTTTCAGGCCTTGCAAACTGCTCTTCTAACACCTCAGAAGCAATTAATATCTATTCAGATTCAAAGTTACGAAATGTATAAGATTGCCCAGTACGGGATCACGGCTCACTGGCGCTACCCTGAGCTACTCAGCTCATCAGAAAAATCACAAAAATACCTTGATCGCTGGCTACAACAAGTTAAAGAAATTCAAAGTGCTACAGGCAATGCTGCTGAATTTTTAGAGGATATGAAAGCTGATTTATTTCTTAATGAAATTTATATAAATACCCCAAATGGTGAAACCAAAGTATTACCCAAAGGGGCAACACCTATCGACTTTGCTTACGCAATTCATACCGAAGTAGGCAATAAATGTATCGGCGCACGGATTGATGGGGATACCTGTTCGCTGAACACCTTAATTCCGAACGGTGCAACTGTTGAAATTATCACCGATGAAGATGCAGTGCCTCATTCACTCTGGCTCAATTTTGCGATTACAGCGAAGGCACGTTCATCAATTCGTAGCTCAATTAAAAAAAGGAAGTCACACGAGTTTATCGCTTTAGGTAAGCAGATTTTAGAAAAAACGCTAAAACGTTTTTCTAGTTCCTACGCAGCTATTAGTGAAAAAAATATTAAAAAAACCTTAGAGGTACTTAACTTATCTACTGAAGATAATATGTTCAAACATATTGCCAAAGGCAGTCAATCAGCCAAATTAGTCGCTCGGCGACTACTGGATGATGATTCACTAAAGCCCATCAGCGATGATAAAAAAGATGACATCCTATTTATTAAAGGCACCGAAGGGTTAGCGGTGCATTTGCAAACATGTTGTCACCCCATCCCCAGTGATATAATCGTCGCTCAACTTGATGAAACCAGAGGCCTAGAAGTACACCGCAATAATTGCCCAATCTTGCTACGAAGCACCAAAGAAACATTAAGCGTGGCTTGGATGGATGATACCAGCCATGAACCGCACTTCTTAGTACCCATAAGCGTACAACTACGAAACCGTGTTGGTGCGCTTTCACACATCACCCGATTGCTCGAAAACATGCGGGTCAATATTGAAGACATTAATATATCTGGTGATAGCGATATTAAAAATATGTACTTTTTATTACAGGTAGAAGATGAAAAGCACTTAATTAAAATTATGGATGCCTTGAATAATCAAGCGCAAGTAATCAATGTAAGCCGAACCTTTGAAAAATAGGAAATAAATTTAAAATGAGCAGAGAAATAATCTCCACCGATCAAGCTCCACAAGCCATTGGCACCTACTCACAAGCCGTAAAAGTGGGTAATACCGTTTATATTTCAGGGCAAATCCCGTTAGTACCAGAAACGATGGAAGTGCTTGACGGTGAATTTTCTGATCATGTCCGCTTAGTTTTTAAAAACCTTTCTGCTATTGCAAAAGCTGCTGGCGGAACACTCAACGACTTTGTAAAAGTGAATGTGTTTTTAACTGATTTAAACAACTTTGCCACGGTTAACGAAGTCATGGAAGAGTTCTTCACACAACCCTACCCTGCGCGAGCGGCTGTACAAATATCCGCTTTACCTAAAGGTGTTGAGGTCGAAGCTGATGCAGTGATGGTTTTAAGTTGAGACTTGCACGACGAATAAAATAAGGTCTCAATATATTGATACTTTCAGCATCTAATTTATCGACTCTTACGTATGCATACTAGCCATTTGGCTAACCACAAAGGAGATAATAAAATGAATACTATATCAAAAATGACAGGTGTTTCTATGGCCGCAGCTGCAGCAACTTTATTACTAGCAGGTTGCTCATCTTACGGTGGGGGAACAACTGCTACTGCTAAAGCACCTGCGGCTAAAATGGCAAGCGTTAAATGCTCTGGCATTAACTCATGTAAAGGAAAAAGCGCCTGCGCCACCGCATCAAGTTCTTGTGCGGGTCAAAATAGTTGTAAAGGCAAGGGTTGGATTAAAACCAGTAAATCAGAATGTGCTGCAAAAGGCGGTAAAATTATTGGTTAATCAATTTAATCATAATACGAATATGAAAATGCCCGCACCATTCGTGTTCGGGCATTTTTATTGGTAGACTTAAAACATGAACAGCAACAATAAATACCCCTCACTAGGCTTTGGTTTGGGTTTGCGCAAAGAGCATTACAACGCAATACTAGACACCAAACCAGCCGTCGATTGGTTTGAAATTCTAACTGAAAACTATTTAGTACCCGGCGGCAAACCGCTTTATTTTTTAGATCAAATTTGTGAACGCTACCCCGTCGTTATGCATGGTGTTTCAATGTCACTGGGCAGCTATGACCCACTTGATATGGACTATCTTAAGCAAGTCAAAGAGCTTGCAAAACGCACTAATGCAAAATGGATTTCTGATCATATGTGTTTTACCGGCGTTGACGGTATTAATGCACATGACTTATTACCGCTGCCCTATACCGATGAAGCCATTCAACATGTCTCGCAAAAAATAGCACAAGCGCAAGATTATTTAGGCATGCAAATACTGGTTGAAAATGCCTCCACCTATATTACTTACAAACAATCCGCGATGACTGAGTGGGATTTTACAACTGCGGTGGCAGAAGCATCTAATAGCCTAGTTTTACTGGATATTAATAATATTTTTGTCAGTGCTTACAATCACGGCTTTGACCCTTTGGATTATTTAGACGGCATCCCTGCAGATCGCGTGCAACAACACCATCTTGCTGGGCATAGCCAATACGATGGTTATATTATAGATACCCACGATCACGATATTGTTCAGGGCGTATGGGATTTATACGCTGAGGCTATCAAACGCTACGGACAAGTCTCTGTCATGATAGAGCGTGATGACAATATCCCTGAGTTACCCGCAATGATGAGCGAACTACAAATGGCGCGGGATATATTTGTAGAGACCACACAGCAAACAACTGAAGTACAACATGTCTAAGCGTACTATAAAGACCTCATCAGAACCCTTGTCACAACCCTCATCAGAGCTACATCGTTTACAAAAAAGCATGATGGCATGGTTGATCAATAAAGATACCGAGGCCGTAAAACCTGATATTGTCGATACTGGCGAGGTTAGTAAAGTCAGTATTGAGCAACGTTTAGCCGTGTACGGCAACGCTTATGGCTACCGTTTAATTGATGCGCTTTCTGAAAATTATCCCGCCGTGCACACCCTTCTTGGTGATGATGATTTTTATAAAATGACCTACGCGTATATGGATGCGTACCCCTCACAGCATTTTTCTTTGCGCTACTTTGGGCATCAGCTAGAAAGTTTTTTAAAAACTTACCACTCAGACATGCCAATATTAACGGAGATGGCAAAGTTTGAATGGGCGCTACGCAAAGGGTTTGATGCGGCTGACAGCAAAACACTTACGTTAGAGGCACTGCAAGATATAGCCATTGAGCAATGGGCTGAACTAACTTTTACCTTTCACTCCTCTGTTTCAAGGCTTGACTTAGCATGGAATACCCCGCAACTTTGGACAGCTATTGATGAAGAGTCTGAACCAATGCCACCTGAAAAGCTCGATCATCCCTACGCATGGTTACTGTGGCGCAAAGAACTATTGACCTATTATCGCTCGCTTGATGTTGATGAAGCTTGGGCACTAGACACCGCCTTACAAGGAGGCAACTTTTCTGAACTATGCGAAGGCGTTTGCGAGTGGATTGATGCCGAACATGCCCCTAGCCGAATCGCAGGTTTTTTATCACAGTGGTTGCAGGATGACTTATTAGTGGCATTAGCCTAACGTAATCTCACTCTGTTATATAAAACTATAGAATCTTAGATGTATTCTTCAGCAAGGTCGCAGCTGCAACATCTATATACATCGGTTGAAACAAAGCCCCCTCCTTGCCAACTGGATTTGAAAAAGATTTAAAACCAAGGTGCTTATATAAACGCATCTGGCGTATCGTACCTGAAATTACCGCGATGTCATACCCTCTAGCCATTGCCAGCTCAAATGCTTTTTTCATAATGCCTGTAAAAGTTGCTGTATTACGATATGCTTTTTTAACCACTAACAAACGATACTCTAGAATTGTTTCAAACGGTGGCAGGTAAGTTTCCAGCTTTTCAATTTTCTCATCTAATGATAAAGGACGTTTGTCACGTAAGGCAATCATTGCAACTACGCTATTGCCTGCTAAACCAATAACATAAGTGTTTTCATGGTGAAACTTATCTACCAACTTATGCTCAGCATTATGCTTATGCTGGGGAATCTCCTCCACAAACGTCTGATAATTTAGACGATGAATTTGTTCAAACTGCCAATCCTCTGAGGCAATTTTGAATACCAATGAAGCTGACTTCGACATTCTGTTTCCTTATTTAACGATATACTAACAGTACAGAAAACTACTTGAAATACAATATGGCTAAAACAATCTATCTAGCTCGGCACGCAAAATCAGCATGGAATACCGCCGCTCCCACAGATTTTGACCGACCATTAAACAGCCGTGGCATGGATGATGCTATTCGTATGGGAAAAGCCTTAAGAAAATATGGCTGGAAGCCTGAAAAGATCATTTCATCCCCCGCTCTCCGAGCGCAATTAACGTGTTTAGCGTACTGTGAATATCTAGGTTTTGATAAAAGTTTAGTCGAATGGAAAAAAGAGCACTATGCAGCTTACATGGTGACATTACTCCAGTCTCTCACCCAGTTACCAGAAACTGTGAGTAGTGTGATGGTGCTAGGGCATAATCCAGCGATGGAAGATTTAATAGTGCATTTGTGTGGAAATATGGCTAGTCACCAACAACAAGATGGCAAGCTTTTTACCACTGGAAATGTGGCAAAGATTTCTATTAAAGTCGAGTGGAAAGATTTGGTCATGAGTGAGGCAACTCTGGTAAAACTACTTCGCCCTAAAGAATTAAAGCTGTAAACCACCAGCAATCAGATAAATTTGATTTTTACCAAGCATACAACATATTATCAGAAGAAAACAACTAGAGTGATAGGCGATCAATGCAAGTACTCAAACGTTTGGCACACCACGGTTTAATTTTATTTTCTGTCACTTTTCTGCTTGCCTGTGGCTCTGGTAGCAATGGGGATGGCTCAGACATGACAGCCCCTATTATTACACTTAATGGGCCGAGCACTGTTCACCTCATTCAAGGCAAAGTTTATACCGAAGCTGGGGCAACTGCCTTTGATGATATTGATGGGAATCTAACAAGTCAAATTACTATTGGCGGTGACGCGGTTGATACCAACAGTCCTTTTGGAACTCCCTTTAACATCACTTATAATGTTGTTGATGCGGCAGGAAACAAGGCAATAGAGGTTATTCGAAAAGTACTCATCATTAAGGCATCAAACTTACAACACACCATTCCCACGCTATCAGAAGCGGATAAAGCAAACTATCTCTCCCTCATTAATGATACTAGGGCTGTATCCAGAACTTGTGGTGCCGAAGGGTATTTCCCTGCGGTAACTGCCGTTACATGGAGCAACAAACTCTATAAATCAGCCTATGAGCATAGCCAAGATTTAGCCAATAGTGATACATGGTCACATGATGGATCAGGCACAAGCTCTGACTGGAGTGGTTACGCACTCAATAAAAAAAGCAAAATGCGAGACCGTGTAGCGACTTATGACTATCAATGGACGAGTATTTCAGAAAACAT
>Ga0256840_1000906_pt1 | contig 29311 bp, 31 predicted proteins | sample 355202metaG_FD_185969 | JGI IMG/M metagenome (GOLD analysis project Ga0256840, IMG submission 185969) | Hydrothermal vent microbial communities from Mid Atlantic Ridge, Atlantic Ocean - 355-202 | ecosystem: Environmental > Aquatic > Marine > Hydrothermal vents | place: Atlantic Ocean: Mid... | reverse complement strand
TGTTCTTCTTGGTGGTTTACGGGTCCTTGGGGCTACGTATCAATATGCCAAACATGGCGTTTTTACCGAAAATGTCGGCGTGCTTTCAAACGACTTTTTCATCAATTTGTTGGACATGGGTATTGCATGGGAGCCTGCAGACGAATATCTCTATCTCTTTAACGGCTATGACCGCAAGACCCGCGCCCTCAAATGGACAGCCACCCGGGTGGATTTGATCTTTGGTCATCATGGTGAACTCCGGGCCGTGGCAGAGGTATATGCTTCTTCTGACGGAAAAGAAAAGTTCGTAAAGGACTTTGTGGCTGCCTGGGACAAGGTAATGAACCTTGATCGCTTTGACCTAAAATTCCAAAAAGCCAGTGCAAAATAGACTAAAAGGTGTCGCCTCAACCAGAGGTGCCACCTAAAATAAAAGGATCCGTTCCTATTTTTCGTTCCGAAAAGTTGGGAACGGATCCCCTTAAAACATGTCGACTAAAAAACGCTTCCATTAATATAAAACCTAACCACTTTTTAGCTTATTCTTTAGACCCTAAGCAACTTCCCCCTAAAAATAGGAACGGATCCCATTTTTCGAGGTCCCATTTTCAGGATCTGACCCTGTGTTTTGAGGCAAGAAGCTATGATTCGCAGGCGCCCAGGCCGAAAAAATAGGAACGGATCCCATTTTTTCGGGGGGTAGTATAGACTAGTTTCTCAATCTTAGTTTCTAATTTTTTGGCAATTTCCCTTTGTATCTAGATGGATGCTACATGGATGCAAAGGTCGCTCCGCTCCTCTTGCTGTGCCCCACAACTGTCATTGCGAGCGACGCGAAGCAATCTAGATCCCTCATGTGTTCGGTAGAGAGATCGCTTCGTCGGCCATAACAGGCCTCCTCGCGATGACGCTTTCGCGGTCATTGCGAGCGAACACAGTGAGCGAAGCAATCTCGGTAAGCGAAGGGACAGGGATCATGCGGGCGTACAAGTCTCCTCGCGAGGACACCTTGTCGGCTAAAACATGCTCCCATTAATATAAATGGTCCTGATGGACTTTATTAGGCCGTTGATGCTCTAAAAAAGCGTAAAAATTTTGCCACAACATAACAAAGCAAGTTTTGATAAAATAGTCTCTAGTTTCAGGCATGCGAGTTTTAATGAGACATAAAGAAAAGATGGCCATACGTTTTGTAAATGCTTAGGAAGCGCCTTTTTTGTCATTCTGAGGGAGCTTCTTTTTTTGTCATTCTGAGGGAGCGCAAGCGACCGAAGGATCCACAGGTCGATCTGTGGATCCTTCGCTACACTACGTTTCGCTCAGAATGACAGAGAAGGAAGGGCCAGGATGATAGAGGTAAGGAAAGCGCAGGATGACGAAGGAGGGAATGGTTCAGGCTGACAAATAGGAAAAGCTTGCAGCTGAGGGCTTCGGCTCAGAATGACCAAAAAAGGAAAAAAGTTGTTGTTGCGAGTGAATACGGTGAGTAAAGCAATCTCAGGGAGTGTAAGCGAATATTTGAATAGAGGTATAAAACGCCAATATCGTAAAGGATTTGTTCCATTTTTCGCTTCGAAAAATAGGAACGGATCCCAGGTATTTTGCAAAGGTCTTAATAAGATCAAAAATGGGGGAGAAAAAATGGCAGATTTAGTGATAAAGCGGAATCATAATATGGATCCTGAGGAACTCCGCCGTTTGCTAGAAGAAAAGTTTGGCCCAAAGGCAAAAGAATACGGTGTTGATGTCTCCTGGGAAGGGCTTTCGGCCCGGCTTTCCGGGCCCATTAAGGGAGAACTTCGCATTGAACCAGAAGAAATAGTACTTCAGGCAAAGCTTAGCTTCACTGCACGACTTTTTAAAGGAAAGATTGAAAAAGAGATAAACCAGGCCCTTGAGGAAATTATGGGTTAAAAATTGGCGGCCCCACGGGGACTCGAACCCCGGTCTCTGGCGTGAGAGGCCAGTATCCTAGGCCACTAGACGATGGGGCCATCGCGGCATAAAGTAGCTAATACCTAAATGAGTGTCAAGTCTTTGTCTTGACTTCCTTCTCTTTTAAGTTAATGAGGTTGACAGCTAGAAAACTTCTAGGTAGCATTTAGCTACCTAAGCCGGGGTAGCTCAGTCGGTAGAGCAGCGGACTGAAAATCCGCGTGTCGGTGGTTCGATTCCGCCCCCCGGCACCTCCACACTTAAGGACATCCAGAGAATTTATAGCCCCTTAAAAAACAACCCTTGAAAAAAAGGGAGCTTATTTTTATACTGGGTCTTGGTTGGGCGGTTAGCTCAGTGGTAGAGCGTCATCCTCACACGGTGGAAGTCGCTGGTTCGAATCCAGCACCGCCCACCATTTTTTATTACTCTTAAAAAATTTATTTTTAGGCTCGCAAGGGCCTCCTTGCCTCTTAAGAGGCCAAAAGACCAAAAGGAGGTTGTAATGGGAGAATTACGTAAGTATGAAACCCTCTTTGTAATCCACCCTGACCGAGTGGAAGAAAAAGATTCCGTCCTTGAAAAAATCACCGAAATTATCACCAAAGACCAGGGTCAAGTGCTCAAAGTTGACGAATGGGGTATGCGCAAGTTTGCTTATCCCATAGAAAAGAAAAAACATGGCTACTACATACTGATGGAATTTGCCTCTCCAGCAGAGACCCCTGACCGACTTACTCAGAACTTCCGCCTAGATGAACGGATTATTCGTTTTATAGTCGTTAAACTCGACGAAAAGTTTGAGCCCCAAGCCAACGTGGCTTAAAAAGGAGGAAAATATGGCTAACGAAACCCAAGGGCAAAGCACTGTACGCAGGCGCCGTTTTTATCCACGGCGCAAGATTTGCCGCTTCTGTGCGGATCCTAATCTCAAAATCGACTATAAACAGCCTGAAGTATTAAAGGCCTTTATTACAGAACGAGGCAAGATAATACCTCGTCGGCAAACAGGCACCTGTGCTAAACATCAGCGTCAACTAACCACGGCTATCAAACGGGCGCGCATAATGGCTCTCTTACCCTTCATTGCCACCCTCGATGAAGAAGAGCTTGCCCGTCAAGGAGGTTAACCATGGAAGTGATCCTGCGAGCCTACATCCCTAAACTAGGTTCTCCTGGAGATATAGTGACGGTAAAAGATGGATATGCACGCAACTATCTCCTGCCCAAAAAGCTTGCTGTGCCAGCGAGTAAGCGGAGTATCAAAGCCATAGAAAGAGAGCGACAGATTATCTTGGCCAAGGCTGAACGGCAACGCAAAAAATACGAAAGCCTGGCGGAACGTCTAAACAAATTAGAGTTGGAGATTCCTCAACGCGTAATCGAAGAGGATCGTCTCTACGGTTCTGTTTCGACTACAGAGATCGCAGCCGCCCTTAAAGAACAAGGCTTTGACTTTAGCAAAAAACAGATCCTCTTGGATGAACCTATTAAAAAATTGGGAGAATATATAGTTCCTATCCGGTTAACTCCCGAAGTAACAGCTCATATTAAAATCAAAGTAGTACCTCTGGTTTAAGCTAAGGAAAAAGAGGCCAGGTCCTAAGGCCTGGCCTCTTAACCCTGAGGTGGCCACCTTATTATTGCCCGATAGGAATAGTAAGCATGGGCATAATGCTCTTGCTTTTCCCCGCCTCCAGGGCAAAGAGTTGACTCAATAACATAAAGGTCGACTTAGTTTCCAAATCGCGGTCATCGATATAAAACCATTTTCCCCGATACCTCACCGCCACCGCAGCGTCTACAGGATATTTAGAACTCGTTTTTATCAAAAAGAGACCTTTTAGCATATTGGCCCAATCAAAAGGCTTTCCACGTCTGTCCACGGTTACAAGAATAAGCCCCCTTTCCTTGTCTCTGGGAGGCACTTCCACCCCGTGGGAAAGATAAAAGAGAATACCTATAAGGGCCCGGCTTTCTACACGTAATGTATTGGGTGCCTTGACGGTCATATCGGTAGTTATAGGATAGAAAGAAATTCCAGGCTCAAGATTCAACAAGCGCAATAATTCCTGGCCTTCAGGCAATTTTTGGGCTTCAAGGGGGAGATATAATCCTGGCGAGATGGTATTCCCCACCGGACGATATACAAAATCGAGCAAGCGCCTCTTTTGAAGAGCGCGCATTAAAGCCACCGCCCGAAAGAAAGACCTATAGGTTGGTGCTACACGAGGAGTAGGTCCCGAGGCACTGGGGGCATTTTGCAGATCATTTAGTTGCTGAACACAAAGTTTAAATATGCGCGCTACATTCCAGCCTGAATGGTAGAGCAATATGAGGTGTTGGACAGGAATAGGTGAGAATAAACGCTCAACGAATTTTTCTCCCTGCAGGGGGACAAACGTAATGGTGGGTTTTTCGGCATAAGAAAAATTAAGCCCTGTAGTATAAGTTTCTGGACTCTGGTCTCGCACAGTAACTCCTGCTTGAGCCCCTGCTCCTATATTGAGTTGGGTAGAAATACTATTTACCTCCAAGAAGACGGGATTATCCCGATACCGCAGGCGTACCAGATTGAGAAGCATTTGTTCACTAGAAGATTGTTGTAGGGCCATATTATAACTTAAACGTCCTCCCCGTAGGGCCCCAGGGCCCTGGTATAGACAGCCGCTTAAGAGAAAAATAAAGGCCAACCATATAAAACGCATAGTACGTCTTTTAACAAAAATTGTTTAATCTTCCAATCCCTGTTAAGGCTAGCTAAAGGGCATAAAATGCATATCTTCTTCACAAAAGAAGAAAACTATAAAGAAAGGGGGAGGAACGATGGCGTGGATATATGGGCCGGTAAACAGTGTAGAAGATATCGCTCGCATCAATTGTTTGATCCGTGACGAAATGCTTGTGGTTCAACGTCCTGAAGAATTGACAGACTTAAAAAAGCGTTCCGATTATCTATGCACCCTGACGTTTAGTCCTTTCTGGCGCAAGAAATTTGGGCCTCGGGTAGAAAAATTGCGCGAAGTTGCACGGGAAGAAAACGTGGCCACCGTACGTCTGGCCAACTACATTGCCCAATTTCGTCACTGGTCTAAGGAGTACCACCCCTGGAAGGCAGAAACCGCCAAGGAAATAGAAGAAAAACTCGATGAACTAGACGACCTTTTGCTTGAAGAGATCGAAAAGGCCCAACCCCTGGCCTTCATTAAAGAAATAGAGTTGGAGTTGGACATATTGCGACGGGAGTTCTGTCGTCTGCGTAAGGCCATGCTTTTTGTGGATGAACCAGAAGAATTAACCTCCCTCAAAGAATATGCTGATTTTCTAGTCACTCTTTGTTATTCTCGCGAACTGGAACGCCGCTTGGGAAAACATATAGACGAGTTGCGTGAGCTAGTTCAGCAAGAAAATGAACGCAGTGTACAACTGGCTAATATCATAGCAGCCGTAAACAACTGGGATATCGCCTACGAAGCCTGGAATGAGGACGACCTTGTACAGGAAGAGACCATAGAAGAATACCTTCAGAGGCTCTTTGAAGAAGAAAAAAAGGCTTCGAGGTATATTCCCACCGAAGCACGTTACCGTGGGGGGCGCGTAATGTGGCTGGTATACGAAAGCCCCCACGAATACAAAGGGGGAAGGACTTACCCCCGTAAACGCGCCAAGCGCCTTTATTTTCCCGGAGATGCCTTTGACATAAAACTAGAGGGGCCGGCAGAATTCGTGACCCGCTTTGGGCGCAAGGTATTTGGCGTAAAGATCACTTACAAGACCAGAATCGCCCCTACCACTATTCGCAGGGCCGGACACATTATTCATCTGCCCGAACGCGTGGTACAACGAACAAAGATCGTGGCCTTAGATGAGGGAGCTACCAACATAGAGCTCCTGGAAGAAAGACCCGCAAACGCCTACCCAATAGCTTAAAAAATGGCGCGCCCAGGAGGACTCGAACCTCCAGCCTTTGGGTTCGAAGCCCAACGCTCTATCCGGTTGAGCTATGGGCGCGCCGTAGTTTCTTAATACCAAGAGAAAGCCCTTTTGACTAGGCCTTGCGCATACCCCCTATAATATGAGTAAAAGCTACATAAATGGCCAAACTACCACAAACTAAGCCTTCATAACCTGCAAATCTTTTTATACTAGCACTTCCCAAGGCATCACCAATGGCCAAGAGGAAAAATAAAATCCACAACGTAATAAAAACTAACTGTAAATCCCATTTATGTTTACCAACAAATAAGGCGATCCACATCAAAAAGGTAAAAATACCCCATAAGGCCAAATAAGCCACGATGGCTGCCTTAGCCGGGGCAGGCCACCAACCTAAATGTCCCATAAGAAGTAAAAAGACCAATGTCTCCCAAAAAAGACCATAAGAAAGAAAGGCCACTGTACCAAAGGTATTACCCAAACGCCACTCCATTATACCTGCGATAATTTGGGCTATACCTCCGTAGAAAATACCCATAGCCAGAATCATGGATCCCAACGGGAAAAAACCTGCATTGTGTAAATTCAACAAAACAGTAGTCATACCAAAAGCAGCCAAACCAAGGGGAGCAGGATTAGCAAAACCTTTTTCCATTATTACCTCCTCGTTTTTTTATCGTCTGGGGCCCCAGTTTAACGCTCTGTCAATTAGCTATTTACTCTCCGCCTGTGGCACTCGCCATGACCAAAAGGTATATCGCGAAGCAACTCATACAATCACACGATCTGAAAGATGCTTCACTCCCACGGCCATGATAAAATATCAGCCTCTTTTGTACTTCTTGTTTCAAGAAAGCTTAGAATAACCAAGTTCCTTTTAAAATCAATTCTCATCTCCTCGTTTATAAACAAGAATCATGCCATCTTCAGGAAAAAGCCCCCTCTCTGTATTTTTAAAGTCTATTAAAGGGGTTAAGATTAAAATTCTATCTTTTGCCCCTAGCAGGAGTCTCAAATTGGGTATTTTTTTCTCAGCAAAGGAGAATTTTTCTCCTTTAACAGGACAAACACTATTAGAAATTGGGCAAGAAAAATTGGGTAAGGAGAAATACATGCGCTTTATTGATCTTGAACGACAATATGCCATCTACAAGCAAGAAATAGAAGAAGCTGCTTTGAGAGTTTTGCGGAGTACACGCTATATACTGGGCGAAGACGTAGAGGCGCTGGAAAGAGAGCTGGCCTCCTTTGTGGGGGCAAAAGAGGCTATAGGGGTCTCTTCGGGCACGGATGCCCTTTATGTGGCCCTAAAGGCCTTTGATATTGGCCCAGGTGACGCGGTAATCACCACTCCCTTCACCTTCGTGGCCACCGCGGAGGTCATTAGACGCCTAGGAGCCAGGGTTGTCTTTGCCGACGTAAACGAGGAGACCATGAACCTTGACCTAGACGAAGTGATAAAAGTCTGGGAAAGGGCGCGTCATCAGGGCCTAAACATTAAAGCTATAATTGCCGTAAGCCTCTTTGGTCTACCTGCAGATCTAGAGGCCTTAGAAGAATTTTGCACACAAAATGATCTTCTGTTAATAGAAGACGCTTGCCAATCATTAGGTGCGGCCATTGGGACACGACGTTCAGGTAGTTTTGGACACGCCGGAGCGGTATCGTTTTTCCCGGCCAAGCCCCTGGGGGCCTGCGGGGACGGGGGAATGATCTTCACCAACGATAAAGAAGCAGCCAAACGCATGCGCGCCATACGTGTACATGGTCAAACGGCCCCTTACAGACACGAATTAGAAGGCCTAAATGCCCGCCTAGACACCCTTCAGGCCGCTATTTTACGGGTAAAGCTAAGACATTTCCCCAAAGAGCTTGAACAACGCCAAACAGTAGCTCAACGCTATCGCGATCTCTTACAAGAGCTACATTTAATACGCTTTCAACATATACCACCCCGCTATTTTTCCTGTTACGCCCAGTTCACTATCCGGGTCCCTCAGCGAGACGAACTAGCCCGCCACTTAAACAGCCTGGGTATCCCCACGGCGGTTTACTATCCCTGTCCGCTCCACCTCCAGCCGGCCTTTGCCGACTTGGGTTATTCTCCCGGTGATTTTCCCAGGGCAGAACTTTTATCCCGCGAAGTCATTTCTCTACCCATGCATCCTTTTTTAACCTTAGAGGAGCAAAAATTTATCGCCCAAAGCATTAAAGGATTCTATGAGGTATAATATGAAAAAAACACGCCCCATCAAAAGTTATGTACACCTTGCCCTACCCTTTACTATGTTCCCGCGTTATCTAGACAAGGCCCTAGAGGCCCAATTATTTCTTGAGGTGGGCCTTGATCACCAGGCCCTTGATCTTTTTAAGGCCAAAGATTTTCGTAAGGCGGCTAAGATAATCCACAGAAGACACTTGGGGTGCAGTGTACACGCCCCTTTTACTGATCTTTCTCTAGGGGCCTTGGATAGCCTGATATTCCGCACAAGCCTTAAGCGTCTACGACAGGCACTCAAAGTAGCCTCTTATTTCCGGCCCCAAACGATAGTTATCCATAGTGGATATCACCCTGGATACCATCGGGAACGCCTAAAAGAGTGGCAACAAAGGCTTCAGGAAGGCCTGGAAGCCCTGGTTTGTGAAGCAGAAAGGCTGGATTTATACCTGGCCTTAGAAAATGTATTTGAACCAGATCCTTCTTTCCTCACCCCGGTGGTGGAAAAAATCGCTTCGCCACACTTGGGCTATTGCTTTGATGCGGGACATGCCTTGGCCTTTGCCAAATCCCCCTGGCAACCATGGCTTGAGGCCTTTACTCCGCGGCTTTTTGAGTTACACATCCACGATAATAACGGCGATTGGGACGCACATCTGCCTCCGGGCAAGGGGAAAATACCCTTTTTAGAAATTTTTACCTATCTAAAAGACAAAAATCTTTGCCCCCTACTTACTTTTGAGGCCCACCGCGAAGAGGACGTGCTCCCTGGGCTTGCTCTTATCGCACAAATGTTAGAAAAAAGTGGTTTAATAGATGTTCTTGAGAGAGCGTTAAGGAGACCCAAATAGATCAATCACTCGGGAAGAAGAGGTACGCGTATGTTCCCCAAAACACACGAAAAAAAGGCCTACGTGCGGGAAAAGTTCTCGCGGGTAACACGCCGCTACGATCTAGTAAATACTTTGGGCAGCCTTTCTTTGGATCACTGGTGGCGCTATGAAGCAGTCAGAGAACTGGCCCGTTATCCAGGACCCATTTTAGACCTATGTGCAGGCACCTTGACTCTTTCCAAAGAAATTGTTCGTCAGCGTCCGCGACTTGTTTTGGCCCTGGACATCTGTTTCGATATGCTATCTTATGGAGTCTACCGTTTGCGTAACCACCCTGCCCTTTCTTTTATTCGCCCTGTTTGTGGTGATGGCGAGAAAATCCCCTTTCCGGCCAATTATTTTTGGGGAGAAACCGTGGCCTTTGGGGTACGCAACTTGGCCCACCTGGAAAAGGGGCTATCGGAGATGTTTCGTGTACTAAAGCCTGGAGGGAAGGTGGTCATATTAGAATTCTCGCGTCCTCAGGCGCCTATTTTTGCTCCTGTGTATAGGTTTTATCTAAATAATGTGCTCTCCCGTTTAGGTGGTTGGCTTACAGGGGATCAAGAGGCATATCGTTACCTGGCTCGGTCCATCGCCGCTTTTCCAAGCCCTGAAGAATTTGTCTCGCTAATGGAAAAGACCGGTTTTAGATCCGTTTCTTACCGCCCCCTTACCCTGGGAGTGGTGACCATATATACCGGCCTAAAATAGGCTTATTGGCCACGTCGAGAGTTATGCCGGGCTAAAAATTCTCTCATAAACTTTCTAATCCGTAAATAAGCCTCTTCTAAGACCTCTTCAGGGGGCAGGAAGACGACCCGAAAATGGGCTGTACCTGGCCGCTGACCAAAACCGCTTCCGTGCACCACCACCACACCTGTTTCTGAGATTAACTCGCGCACAAAATCTCTGTCTGAAACCCCGGGGATATCTAAGCGGGGAAAGGCATAAAAAGCCCCTTCAGGCTTTACACAAGTTATACCGGGAATATCGTTGAGCATCTCTACCGTAAGGTCTCGTCTCCGTTGAAGTTTTTGGAGGGCCTCGCCAATGTGGTTTTGATTCCCGTTCAAGGCCACCGGGATAGCGTATTGTTTAGGATGACTAGTGGAAAGCCTGGCCCGCGCCAGTTTGTGAATGGCTTCTACATAATCTTTAACCAACTCCCAAGGGCCAGACACAATTCCCCAGCCTATACGAAAACCCGGGGCAAGATAGCATTTCGAAAGCCCGTTAAAAGTAACCATAGGCAACTCAGGGTCTAGGGAAGCAATAGAAATATGCTCCTTGCCGTCAAACACCAATTTGTCATAGATTTCATCGGAAAAAATGACCAAATTGTGTCGGCGAGCAATATCAATAATGCCCTGGAGGGTTTCTTTGGAATAGACAGCCCCTGTAGGATTATTGGGGTTTATTAATACAATAGCCCGACTACGTTCATTAATCTTGGATTCTATATCTTCCAAATCAGGCTGCCAGCCTTTATCTTCGTCCAGATAATAGGGATTGGCTTCGGCCCTCAATTTGGCCAAGATGGCCGTATAAAGAGGGTAACCGGGAAAGGGCACCAATACGTTTTCTCCTTCGTTTACCAGGGCGGTAAGAGCAAAATCAATGGCTTCACTGGCTCCCGTAGTAATAAAAATATCTGTAGGTTCGATACCCTTTTTTCGTGCTTCTTTACGAATAGCTACAATGGCCTCGTCCACCCCTTCAGAGGCCGAATACCCCGTCAAATTTTCACACATGGCCTGATAAGTAGCCTCCACTAAAGGCATCGGGGTCCGAAAATCGTACTGAATCGGGTCACCAATATTGAGAAAAAGTAGTTTTTTGCCCTTTTTTTTGGCCTCCTGCGCCACTAAGACTATATCTCTCACGGCGTATTCAATCTTCTCTGTGCGCAAGGCCGGTTTAATCGGTTTTAGTTCCTTCATCTTCATCGCCACCATTAATAAAAGTTTAATCTATGATATTGCCCCTCATTACTTAACGTGTCAATAATCAGCTCTTATGTGCAAAATAGTACAAAAGCCCTTATTTTTTTCCAAAATGTAAACTTACTAGTCCATCACGCCACTATGTGGTAAAACAAAACACACGTAAAAATCTAGGAGGTACATTTTAATGCCTCGTTTTCCTCTTCGCCAAACATCTCTTTATAAAGATCGGCTTTTGGGTGTAGGTGTCTTATTAGGGGTCCTTTTGGCCCTGGGTTCTTCGCTTTGGGCCCAATCTTTAGCCGACATCAGTCATGATTTTAGTCCCCTTTCGGCACTAGTAATAAGCCAAAAAGGGGAAACGGTGCTGTTAGATAAAGGAAGGGTAGCAGGAGTCCATGAAGGAGATATTTTTACTATCTATAAACGCACCCAAAAAGTGGTTCACCCTGTTACCAAAGAGGTCTTAGGCTATATGAAAAGACCGGTGGCCTGGGTAGAAGTCAATAAGGTAGAGGAGGCCTTTTGTCAAACGCGTATCCTCTTGCAAAAAGAACCCTTCCAACCCGGGGCTCCGGCCTCTCGGTTTACAGACATAAAGGCCTTATTAATAGGAAAAGATCCAGCTACCCTAGAAGAACTTTATTTGTATCTTAGTGTCAATCTTCCAGAAATAAAATTGGTTAAGAAGCCAGAATTAGATTTTGACCAATTAACCCCAGCTTATTTGGCGAAAAAGGGCTTTCTTTTGGTATTTTTTCAAAAAGCAGACGTTTTATATGTTTACGACCCTAATCTAGTAATTTTAAAGTTTTACGACATAAGCCCCGTGGAAGTAGGTGCTTCCAAGGCTCCGCTGAAGGTTGGCCCCAAACCCCTTTCTCCTTATCCGTACTCCACTACCGCCTTCCAGAGGCCCTTAGTGGCCAAATTTCGCAAAGTAGGCCAGCTCTCTAAGGTACTTGTAGACTTTGAGATGGGAGACCTGGACGGTGATGGGCGTCCCGAAATAGTTTATATGACTCCTCAGACCCTGTGGGTAGCCAAATACAAGGCCCCAGGAGTATGGCGATATCCATACAAGGGTTTTGGTAAAATACTAAACTTCTCTTTAGGTCCTAATGGATACATAGCCCTAAACATCTTTAAAGACAAAGAAGGCTTCTGTTCCCGACTGCTACACTTTTCTCCCCAAGGGATTAAAACTGTACAAAAAGACATCAATCTCTTATTAGGCTTTTTTGATACTAATGGTGACGGGATAAAAGAGACGCTTTGGGGCCAAAGTTACGACCCGGCCAATTTCTTTGGCCACTCGGTATACCATCTGATACTTACTCCGCAGGGAGTGAAAAATAAAAGAAGAGTCATAGTACCCCCTTCTTTTCGCTTGCTCGGAGCAGCCCTTGTAGATATAGACGGCGATGGTGAGCTAGAAATAATAACCCAGAACCTGGGTCACAAACTAGAAGTATACAAAGGACAAAAGAAGATATGGACTTCCACCCAAAAGGTAGGCGGGTCCCTTTATACTATACAAGCCACCCAAAAAGGTACTAACCTATTGCCCAAAATTACCGTAACGGCAGAGGTTGACCCCTGGGTAAAAAAATCTCCCGTACAAAAACGGCCTGTAGTTCTGATAGTAAGTAACAGAAGTGTCCACCACGATATAATACCTGGTATTCCTGTATACTCTGGGGGTCAGGTATTGGCCCTCACCTACACCCCCATGGGCTATAGTCTTTTACCGATTTCGGCCCCCTTTGATGGACCTGTTCAAGGGATCAGTTCCTACAAACAAGAGATCTTTGTGGCCGTGGTCAAGGGGAACCCCTTTACCCAAAAAGGAGAATCTTTTCTCCTTGCCTTTCCCTTTCTCTGGCCTAGGCCGTAAATCAGGAGACAATTTGGGCTCCTGGGTTTTTCTCCAACCAGGAGTCCAAAAATGCTTTATGGAGTGCTTCTATACGGGCTTGGTATTCTTCGTGCTGGATACGCGCCCCTTTCAGCCCACCGCGGAGATTTATCTCCGAAAGGTAGACCTCACCTTCAGGGGTGATTAAGAGATCTATATGGGCATAAGGAAAACGACCTCTTTGCATTACTTTTTGGCATATATCTCTTTGCTCGGCAGAAAGTACATACGATTGGGCCTGCCCTCCAAAAAAGAGATTGTTACGAAAATTATGGGGATTGTAGCGGGTATAGGCCTCCCAATATTCTCCCAATACGATGACGCGTACATCTAAAGCCTGAGGTATAAAGGGTTGTAAGACAAAGGGGTACAAAAACGGACCGGTAGGGCCCTGAGGGCTTAGAGTTATAAAACGGTACAGACTCTCTAGGCTTTCCCAAAAATGTATCCCCAAACCACAATTAAAACGATTTTGTTTGGTAATCACCGCTGTAATACCCACCTCTCCATAGGTATTTAGGGCCCTAATAAGATCGTGACGATCACGCACTACCAAAGTATGAGGGGGCATATACGGTTCGTAGACTTGAGCCTGAAGACATTTGGAACGTGAAAGATACTGGGCAAGCAAAGGAGGAAACGCTTGAAGCCCTCGATCCAAAAGCTCGGCAAACAAATATTCTTCACTACTTTTTAGGTTTAACATCCCCACAAAGAGGTCACCCTTCTTCAACTCGTGATAATAACGACGCAGGGACTTGTTGGATAAAAATACGCGTGGAGGGGTCATCTTTAAAAGAGCATTTCCAAAAAGCGCTTGTGGTATTGGGTCAAATCGGCGTGGCAACGCCCACAATAAAAATGAACCTCGCCCATCATCTCTGTATCATCGGTTAAGGGAGTAAAACTCCCGTCTTCATTTTGGATATAGTGGGTCGTGATTATTACATTTTCGGCTATCTCAAAAAAATCTTCGTCGTTTCCGCAATAGGGACAAACTATACGGTTGCGCGGGCTAAGCCTAAGAGGACTCTTACGAATGATCTTCTTGGTAGCTTTTAGTTTCTCACTCATATCTTCACCTTATCGACTAAAATAGCCTGTTATGCTGGCCTTGCTTAACACATGCCCCTGGAGAGCCGCTTCAAATTGTCCCAAGGAAGTATCTTCAGGTAGATCCAAATGGGCAACATCCAGGGCAAAAACTGTAAAAACATAAGGATGCTCTCCTGTCCCTGGAGGGGGCTGTGGCCCGCCGTAGCCAATAAAACCAAAGGAGTTCTTGAGTTCTTTAGCCCCTGGAGGCATTGAATGCCGCGAAGCCCCTTCAGGCAGGGCATGGACATTGGGGGGTATATCGATAACCATCCAATGGACCCACTTGCGGGCTATAGGATGGATATCTATACACAAAAGGGCAAAAGACTTAGTCCCCGCTGGAGCCCCTTCCCACGACAAAGGAGGAGAAAGGTTTTCTCCTCCCGCCCCGGGCATTACATATTTTAAGGGAATACGGCCCTTATCTTTAAAGGCGGCTGAACTTAAGTGCATCTTAAAAAAACCCCCTTTAGCCGCTATAAGCATTGCTCCCACAAGAAAGAGGGTAAAAGGAATAAGGAGTAACCTTATCCATTTCATAGGAGAAAATATAAGTCTATACCATAAGCAAAGCAACGAAAAAAATAGAAGGGGCCTTTATCTAGTATCTAGGCCCCTTCTTACCATTTGGAGGGGGGTTATTTGGTTAGGCTTTTTTCAAAGATACGTTCCGTTTTTAACGCCGCGGCATTTGCTTCCTGAGCTGCTTTTTGGGCCTTTAGGGCCGCCTGTTGGGCCTCCTCGGCCGCTCGCTTGGCCTCTTCTACCGCAGGAGAGACCATCTCGCTGGTCACTGGAGGGAAGTTCCCCGTGGCCAAATCGCTAGCGAAGTCAGCTATTAGTACCTTTGCGGCCTGGTTTACCGCCTTGGTAAACAGTTTTTCACGGTCGTTTGCGGCAAAAATACTCTTGGGCGCCACCTCAATTTCGGCCCTGTTAGACCAAACCAGCTCTCCGGTAAAGGCATCCTGTATGAAGAGACGTAATTGTACGCGGGCTTTGGCTACTTTACCGGTGTGTGAAAACGCAATGCCGGAACCAGCCCCTAGAGACGCTCCGACTAGCTCGTCATCGGCCGCCAGATGCCACGCCCCGGCCCCTAAGAGGGCCCCGGTAGCAGCCTGGTTTATCAATTCGTAGGCATCACTGTCGGCCACACCAAAAATTGTTCGTGACCCCAAGTGAAACACAAAGGGGATAAGACCGCTTTGAAAGGGATTAAGGCCTAAATCTTGTTCTTGGTTAAAGGCAATTATGCGTCCTCGAACTACATAACGGGCCCCAAAGACACGAGCCATAGACTTTAAAACTTTATTGTCCAAAGGTACCGTACGGGGGGAAGGGTGAGACAAAGATCGGTTTTGCTCAATGGCCTTCCAGATCTCTTTGCGCATTTCTGGAGACCAGTTATTTCCTAACTCTTGGTAGAGCAGATTAGTCCCTGTACTATAAGAAGGGGTTTCTTTAATCACCCCTTGGCGCATTAAGTATTGCACCACTTCTTCGTACGGCACCGTGGCAAAACCCGCCTTTAAGAATTCATCCTGTAAGGCTTCAAGGACCAGCACGTTTTTTTGCCAAGTCTCGTAAGGGGAAGATGATGTATAGTCAGCAAAAGGTAAGATAATCACCTTGGGTAAACTCTGTACAGAAGAAGGAGGAGATACCGGGACCAAACTTTCCTTGACCGAATAACCACAAGAACTCAATAAAAAAACGGAAAAAAAGAAGACTAATAGCCTTTTGTAGAACGACATATCTCCACTCCTTTGTGGCTTAAGTTCAAAAATTACTATCGACGCCTGAGGGATAAAAATTAAATTTTTTCCGGCAAGGGACGGTTAAAAAGGGACATGGTCTTCTGAAGTCCTTGGGTGCGTAAAGTCTCTAAACCTGAAGAAGCCCAAAAGATAACTTTTTTTACCAAAGGCCACTCTTCTTCGGTAAAAGGTGATAATACAAAGTCACGTACCGAAACCCCTTGAGGAGGACGACCAATTCCCAGACGGAGGCGCGGAAAATCTTTCGTACCTAAAGCGTCTATGACAGACTGAACTCCCCGATGGCCACCACTGCCTCCTTTAGGGGCAAAACGTATCCTTCCTAAGGGAAGATCTAGATCGTCGTGGATCAACAAAAGCCTCTCTTGTGGGAGGCCCAACTCCTGTAAACAACAGGCTACCGCTGTCCCGGAAAGGTTCATAAAGGTAAGGGGCTTTAACAAGGCTATTTCTCGACCTAAAAAGGCCCATTCGGCGGCAAAAGGGGCCTTCCTGAAGGAAAGCCCCTTTTCTTTGGCCCAGTATTCTAGGACGAGGAAACCAAAATTGTGTCTGGTAAATTGATAGGGAGGCCCTGGATTACCCAGGCCCACCCATAACCATTGCCAACTCAAGGCACCCGAGGCTACGATTCAGACTCTTCGCTCTCACCCGCCTCTTCGGCTTCGGCCTCAGCTTCAACCTCCATCTCTTCAGGCTCAAGAATGGTCACCACAGGCTCTTCCGGATTATCCAGATAGCGTACTCCCTCTGGAGGGACAAGATCTTTGACGTGTAATACATCACCTATATCCAGATCCGTAATATCGATCTTTATCTTGTCCGGGATATGACCGGGCAAACAAGCCACCGTAATAGTCTGGAGTAAAAGCTGCAGGTGCCCACCGCTTTCTACACCCTTGGATTTACCCACAAGCTCTACAGGCACCTCAACCTCGACCTCACGCTCCATGGAAATCTCATAAAAATCTACGTGGATAATTTCATCGGTGAGGGGATGATACTGGAGCTCCTTGACCAAGGCCTTTTTTTGGACTGTATCGCCATTATTTTCCAAAGTGAGATTAAAGATAATCTGTTCGTCTCTATATCTATAGAGGAATCTCTTGAGCTCATTGGCTTTAACGGCTACCGGTACAGGCTCTGTTTCTGGGCCATAAAGAATAGCCGGAATAAGACCCTGAGCACGTAATTTTTTGGACATCTCCTTTCCTGTTTTATGACGTACATTGACGGTAAGATCTAGTTGTTTCATGGTCTCTTTCTCCCTCCTTTGGGGGGTTGAGTTTGTCTGCCCTCAACCACGGCTGTAATTATTTAAAGCTTAGCTCAAACAAAAAGAGAACTTACCGAATCGTCGTTGTGGATACGACGAATTGCCTCCGCTAACAATTTTGAGACCGAAAGTACCTTAATGCGCTTTATTTTCAAGGCCTCTTCCCGCAAGGGAATAGTATTTGTCACCACCACACTTTTCATGGGAGATTTGCTAATGCGTTCTACCGCCGGGCCAGATAACACTGGATGCGTAGCCATCCCGTGCACCTCTACGGCCCCTCGTTCGGCCAGGGCTTGCGCCGCTTGACATATCGTGCCCGCGGTATCAATCATGTCGTCTAAAATAATGGCCACTTTGCCTTTTACATCACCCACCACATTCATAACCTCACTTTCATTGGGGCGAATACGACGCTTATCAATAATAGCCAGACCAGCCTCCAACCTTTTGGCATACGCACGGGCCCTCTCTACTCCCCCTGCATCTGGGGAAACAATCACTATGTCCTTTTCCCGAAAGGTATCTTTTATGTAGTCTATAAGTACAGGAGCCGCAAAGAGGTGATCAACCGGGATATCAAAAAAGCCCTGGATCTGACCGGCGTGAAGGTCCATAGTAAGCACACGGCGGGCTCCAGCCACCGTGATAAGATTCGCCACCAACTTGGCTGTAATAGGGGTGCGTGGTGCTGTCTTACGGTCTTGACGTGCATACCCGTAGTAAGGCATCACTGCTGTTATTCGACGGGCTGAAGCTCGACGCAAGGCATCTACCATAATTAAAAGCTCCATAAGATGATCATTTACCGGCGGGCAAGTAGATTGAATGACAAAGACGTCGGCGCCACGTACATTTTCTTTGATCTCTACAAATACTTCATCATCACTAAAACGTTTGACCACCGCCTGTCCCAACGGGATACTCAAATATTCACATATCTCTCGAGCCATCTCTGGATTAGAATGTCCGGCAAATATTTTTAAGTGATTTATGAACATAATAAATCCCCCTCTTGATAATTCGTAGTCACCACAGCCTTAAAGCCCTGTTTTCCCATTTCCTTCCTGGCCTCGTGTGCCTTCATTGCCGAGAGAAAAATACCAAAAACCGTGGCCCCACTACCGCTTAAAAGAGAAGCCACCGCACCCAATTGCCTGAGTCTTTCTTTTATATCTTTCAAAACCGGATATTTCTTAAAAACAACCGGTTCAAAATCGTTGATAAGCCCCTGATGCCAGAGGGGCTGAGCGGGCTCATAATTAGGTGGCTTCTGGCTACTTGTCAACCTCAAATTTTGATATGCCCAGGCCGTAGAAATAGAAAAACCCGGAAAGACCAGCACATACCACGCCTTAAAACAAGGCCAAGGGGCAAGCTCATCCCCTATTCCCCGCCCCAGGGCCGTGGGATGAGAAAAAATAAAAAACGGCACGTCTGCCCCAAGATCACGTCCTAACCTGAGCAAAGCCCTCTCCGAAAGGGGGTTATTGAGCAAAAAATTAAGCCCTAAAAGAACAGCTGCTGCATCACTACTACCTCCGCCCAGCCCTGCCCCAGTGGGTATTTTTTTGTAAAGCTTTATCTTTACCGGCGGTAGCGGCCCTACCTCCTTAGAAAACCTCTTTAAGGCCCTCAAACACAAATTTCCCCCGTTTTTAGGTACGACAATATCACCGTATATCTCTAAGACATCTTTATCGACCCCGGGCTTGCGTAAGAGGGAAATTTGCACCCTGTCACACAAAGAAATCTTCTGGAAGACCGTATAGAGCTCGTGATAGCCGTCTGCGCGACGGTGAAGTATAGACAAGACCAAATTGATCTTGGCCGGGGCCAAAAGGCTTATCTCTTCACTTCGCACTAGCCTTAACGTATAAGATGCGTAATTCGTAAAGGATAGAATTCAAAAGATTTTCTTCTTCCCTGGTCAGATTCCCTTTGGTCTTTTCGCGCAACATATCTAAGGTATCAATGGTGTGCCGCGCCAGGACTAAATCGATCTTTTTTTCGTTGGTCACTGGATCTGGAAGATGTCCAAGATGCACCAACGCCGAGGTGTTTAAAGATAAAATAAAGGTACTAAAAGTTACCTCGGGCATTATCGGTTTTTCCTTGGTTTCAGACATAACTAACCCTACCTTATAAAAACTAAAACTTAGAACAATAGGAAGAGGCCTCCTCTTTTAAACCCGCCCAGAATAAAGACAAGGCCTCTTTTAGGAAGCCAAAAAGGCCCCCCTATTTCCGTAATAGATCTATTTTACTATAAACAAGGGGACCCGGGAACGGCTCAATAGGCGATTAGTGACGCTACCCATTATCATGGAGGCCAATTTAGAACGCCCCTGAAAACCCACTACCAAGAGATCAATACCTTTTTCTTGGGCAAAGTTCGCCATTATATCTGGTATGTTCCCCCGCAAGATCTGTCCTGTAAAGGGTACGTTAAACTTTTGGGCCTCTTCAGCTCCCCGGGCTAACATGGCCTCGGCCTCGATCTCTAGTTGTCTTTCTATCTCTACCAGAGAGATCCCTAAATCAACCAGCTCTGTGGGTACTGGTAATACATGAATACCTATAACCTCAGCTCCAAAACTTGCGGCTAATTCGCAGGCCTTGGTCACCGCCCGAAAACTAGGTTCGGAGCCGTCTATTCCTACCCCTATTTTTTCGATCTTTACAGACATTTATTCCCTCCTTAAGGCACAATCTGAGACCGCGCCTTTTATTTTTTCTAAGGCATGAGAAAGTACCGGGACAACTATAGCCCAGCTTTCCTGCACGGCCTTTAAACTTCCCGGCAGATTAATAATAAGAGTCTGTTTGCGAATACCTGCTACTCCTCTGGACAACATGGCTCGCGGGGTATGCTCCAGGCCTTTTATACGAATGGCCTCGGCGATACCTGGTATTTCCTTATCCAAAGCCGCCTTGGTGGCCTCTGGCGTTACATCTCGCGGGGAAAGGCCTGTACCCCCGGTAGTAAGAATAAGATCTAATCCCTTGCGGTCGACCCAATCGATAAGGGTAACCAAAATATCTTCGTATTCATCAGGGAGTATATGGTAGGCCACTACCTTAAAACCTGCCTTTTGTAAGGCATCACGCAAAAAAAGACCACTTTCGTCTTTCCTTTGCCCTCTGGCCCCTTTATCGGAAAGCACTAATACACCGGCACTCAAGATTTCCATCATTTCTTTTCTGCTTCCTCTGCTTGTTTTACTTCGGCAATAATCTTCTCGGCTATATTAGGAGGTACCTCTTCGTAATGGGAAAAACGCATTCTAAAAGTCCCTCGGCCAGCGGTCAGGGCGTTTAGGTCTAAAGCATAGCGCTGCACCTCGGCCAGAGGGGCCTGGGCCTTTATTACCTGAACCTTACCTTTGGCTTCCATTCCCAACACCCTTCCTCGACGAGCGTTGAGGTCACCGATCACATCACCCATTACCTCTTCTGGTACCTCTATCTCCAGTTCCATAATAGGTTCTAACAATACGGGCTGACACTCTTGAATACCCTTTTTAAAACATTGTGAGGCCGCTATCATAAAGGCCATATCCGAAGAATCTACTTCGTGGCTTTTCCCGTCATAAAACTGCACTTTGACATCTACTACAGGGAAACCCGCCAGAGGACCCTTTTCTAGGGCCTGACGAACACCCTTTTCCACGGCAGGGACAAAGTTACGGGGTACATTCATCCCCACCAGGGTCTCCACGAACTCAAAACCTGCTCCCCGTTCCAAAGGAAATATATGAAAGTGGACCTCGGCAAACTGCCCTCGACCACCAGTCTGTTTCTTGTGTCGGTAAATAACACCTTGTTTGGCCGACTTAATGGTCTCTCTATAGGGGATTTTGGGTAGAGAAAGATCGACGTTTACACCGTATTTGCGCGCCATTTTTTCTATGGTGGTCTCAATATGGATCTGTCCTAGGCCAGAAATAAGAATTTCGCGACTTTCTTCGTCTCTGGTAACCTGTAAACACGGATCTTCTTGTTGGATCTTGGCCAAAGCCGCTCCGATCTTCTCTTCGTCTCCGCGGCTCTTGGGATGCATGGCATAGGTAAGCACTGGATGCGGCAATTCGGGGGCAGGGAATATCACGGGGTGGTCTACATCACACAAAGTATCCCCCGTAGCTGTTTCTGCAAGTTTGGGAATAACACATAACATACCAGGCAGAGCCTGATTAATAGGTTTTGAACCCTTACCTTCCGGGACGGCCAAATTGGCGTATTTTTCCTTGACTTCCCGGCCCGGATTAAGCAGAGTGCCCTCGGCTGGTAAGGTACCCGAAACTACCCGACAAAAAGAAAGCCGCCCGGCATAGGGATCAATAAGGGTCTTAAAGACTATTGCGGAAACAGGTGCTTCCACGTTAGGTTCTCGAGTAGTCTCCTTACCCTCTAAGTCTTTTCCTTTTCGAGGCCCCTTTTCCACAGGAGAGGGTAAAAAGTTTACAATCAAGTCAAGAAGAGGTTGAATCCCCACCATTTTGGCCACGGCCCCACAACTTACCGGGACAAAACGTCCCTCAAGAATACCCCTTTTGAGGCCTTTAACTATTTCCTCAGGGGACAATTCCCCCTCTTCTAGAAACTTTTCCAGGAGCTCATCGTCACTTTCTGCGGCGTATTCGATGAGATTGGCCCTCAATTCCTCTATCCGAGGGCTTATTTCTTCGGGGATGTCCACACCAGAAGGTTTTCCGTCTTCGTTAAAGGTATAGGCCTTCATAGCAATAAGATCGACTATTCCCTTTAAATCGGCCTCTTTACCTATGGGATAGGCCACCGGTACCGGACGGATCTCTAAGCGTTCCTCAAGGATCTTTAAGGCCTTTTCAAAATCGGCGTTTTCGCGATCTAACTTATTTACAAAGGCTATACAAGGAAGCCCAAATTCGCGGACAAACGCAAAGACTTTCTCGGTCTGGACTTTTACCGGATCGGTGGCCTCCACCACCACCAAGGCATTATCAGCCGCCCATATGGCCATCTTGGCCTCGGCGTTGAAATTGTCGTCTCCCGGAGGGTCTAAAAAGAAAATATCGTGTTTTTTCCAGCTGAAGTGATGACAGGAGGTAGACACCGTGATTTTGCGATTTTGTTCCTCAGGCTCAAAGTCCAGGATGCTGGAGCCGTCATCAACCTTACCCAGTTTTTTGGTCACTCCCGCCAAATAAAGCATGGCCTCGGCCAAAGAGGTTTTCCCTGAACCACTCTGAGACACAAATACAAAATTCCTTATTTTTTCTACCGCCATAGCCCCCCCTCATATGGGTTTTTATAAGAGTACCAAAGGAAATTTAGTCCTAGATAAGGACCGCTAGAAATGCATTCCTGTTGGAAGCCTTTTGCCGCCTTAAGCATTAAAAGGAAAGCTAGCGCAAATCAAATTTAAGTGTCAAGTAATATATGTTAACAATTAAAGTACCAAATTAACGATTACCTAAGGAGCACCTCTTTAGATGAAGATAATTATGTTTTATGTACATGAATTTTGGTGGAAGCCCTATGCCCCCACAGTCTCCGAAGCCGGAGACCCTGGCCCAGAAAGAGACCTAAAAGAGGCCGTGGTAGTGTTTTATCAGGTAGAGGCCCACGACCCAGACCGAGAAAAACGGGTAGTTGAGAAGCTGGTCAAAAACATTAAGTGGCTCTGCCGCAAATTTGAGACCCAAAGGGTTATTTTCCATTCTTTCAGCCACCTATCCTTGAGCAAGGCCCCTCCCGAACAAGGCAAAATGCTTGTAAAAAAAGCCAAGGAAAAACTTACTAAAAGCGGTTTTGAGCTTTACGAAACCCCTTATGGATGGTTGAACGAATGGAAAATGCACGTAGCTGGAGAATCTCTGGCTAAGGTATTTAAAGAGCTTTAAAAAGGAGGGTTTGATGCGCAAGAAACTTGCTGTTATTGGTGCCGGTGCCGTAGGCACCTCGGTGGCCCATTGGGCCCTGGTAAAGGCCGTTGCCGAAGAAGTCGTCCTCGTAGACATCGTAGAAGGTTTAGCCCAGGGCAAGGCCCTGGACCTCGCCCAAAGCGCCCCTATATATGGCTTTTCGGGCAAAATTATAGGCACACAAGAGTGGGAGGCCTTAAAAGATGCTCAGGTAGTAATCCTCACTGCTGGTCGTCCACGCAAACCGGGTATGAGTCGCGATGATCTATTAAAAGTCAACCTGGAAATAGTGCGCTCTTGTGTAGAGGAAGTAAAAAAGTATAGTCCCGAAGCCTGCCTTATTGTCATCACCAATCCCATCGATGCCATGGTCTACACCGCCTTTCGGGTCTCGGGTTTTCCCAAACAACGGGTCATTGGCATGGCTGGGGTCTTGGATTCGGCCCGATACCGCTATTTCCTAGCCGAGGCCCTTGGTGTATCGCCCAAAGACGTCCAGGCCTTGGTCATGGGTATTCACGGAGACCACATGCTTCCTTTGGTGCGCCTGGCCAATGTGGCTGGGGTCCCCGTTACGGAACTCCTGCCTCCCGAAAAGATCGACGAAATCGTCAAACGTACCCAACAAGGCGGGGCCGAAATCGTCTCTTACCTCAAAACCGGCAGTGCCTTTACTACCCCAGGCCTGGCCGCGGTGGAAATGGCCGAAGCCATCCTTAGAGATACCAAACGAGTGCTAACCTGTTCGGTATGGCTTGAGGGAGAATTCGGTATCGAAGGAGTTTTCCTGGGGGTCCCGGTGGTCCTTGGCCAAAACGGGGTAGAGAAAATTCTAGAATTTGAGCTTACCACGGAAGAAAGGGAGGCCTTAAATCTCTCGGTCGAGGCGGTAAGGGCTCAGATAATAAAAACAGGGCTTTGATCTTTAGAAAACCTTATATTTTCTTAAATACGGGCCTTCTAGGCCCGTTTCTCGTTTTAAAAAGGGCTATTTCGTCCATTCTTTTGCCCTAGTAAACTTGCCTTTCGCCAACCTTTTGCCTATTTAGGCAAAATATCTGTGAATTTTACAAATTTTAAAACTCTCGGGAGGTGTTTCATGAAACATTGGTGTACGGGCTTTTTGATCTTGTTTTTAGTTATCCTTCTAGGAGCCGGAACATCCTGGGCCACCGATAACGAGATTAGGCAAGTGCTCCAACAGCTACAAAGAGAAATAGAGCAATTAAAACAAGAAAACGCCTTACTCAAGCAACAAATAGAGACCCTTCAGGGGAAAAAAATCCCCGCACCCAAGGCCCAAAAGGCCTCTTTCTCCTCCAAAGGGGCCTATGGTTCCCAACCTAGCAGCATCGACTTCTACGGCTTTTTCAAGATCGATGCCGTCTGGCAGGATTCCCGGGCGGTGGGAGATAATTATGTCCTCTTTGTATTGCCTAACAGCGGTAAAAATCACCAGCAGTTCACCTTAAACTACCGCCACAGCCGCTTTGGTTTTGATTTTTACAAGCCCTATAAGGGCTGGTCCCTCTTTGGCAAGATGGAAATGGACTTTTACACCCATTGTAACGACGAAGAGACCATGCCCTGGAACGTGAACCATTCTCCCTTGCGGGCCAGGCGCGTATTCTTAGGCGTAGATAAAGGCACCTGGCAGCTCTTGGCTGGTCTTGACTGGCTCACTATCTCCCAGCTTTACCCCCACACCTTTAACTTTCCGGCCGGCACCTTCATGGGTAACCCTGCTTACCGTATGACCCAGGTCCGGCTAACCAAACTGGTTTCTCTTAATGATGTGAGCAAACTAAAAATTCAGGTGGCCGCAGAACAGCCCTTTGGCTTCCCCCGGGCCGATTCTTCTTATTTTATCTATGACGCCGACCCCTCTAACGAGGCCGGCTTTCCGGGTATTGAGGCACGCGTGGCCTACGAGACCAAAATTAACGGGAAGCCCGCCCTCTTGGCCCTCTGGGGGCATTATTCCCAGGAAAAATACAACACCACTCACGGGGGAGAAAGAGCCGATAGCTATTCCCTAGGCCTTAGTTCTAAAATTCCCCTGCCTATTACCCGCAAGGCCTTTATCCTGGGTGAAATCTGGTACGGCAATAACTTTGACGGCTACTACAGCTGCGGTGTGGGCCAGGGAACAAGATTCCTCTTACAAGATGGTAGTTATGTAACTGACCTCAAAAAGGCTAATTCCAAAAACAACCCCATACTATCGGTAGAAACCATTGAGGCTGTGGGGGGCTGGCTGGAACTGGAACTCTTCTGGACTCCCAAACTCGTCACCCACTTTGGCTGGGGCATCGACAACCCCAAAAACAGCGACCTTGCTGGTGTAGAAAAAGCTCGGCTTCAGCAACAGATGTACTACGCCAACTTCATGTATCGTATCACCCGGGCCTTTGCCTACGGTATGGAATATATGTACGTGTACTGTGACTATCCTAACAATGCCGACGGCAAATTGAACCGGGTGATGGGGAGTCTTTTCTACTTCTTCTAAGCCAAAGCCTTCAGCAGGCCATAATAAGAGTGGGGTTTAAACCCCGCTCTTATTATTTGAGAGGCCATTTTCATCTCTGCCGGCTTGTCAAATCTTGGATTAGACGTTATTGTTTGTTTCCAGCGCGCGCCCGTAGCTCAACCGGAGAGAGCGTTGGACTACGAATCCAAAGGTTGGAGGTTCGAGTCCTCCCGGGCGCGCCAATCCCAAGGCTTTCAGCCCTCCCGAAAACAGATATTGATATTGATTTTGATTATTTTTCCCCGGCCGGGCTAAAGAGTGTAATGACCCCTGTTTTTTGCATAACTCAAGCTGCTATTGCTAGCATATCAGACGGTGCCTGATACCCCAAGGCTTGATGCGGCCTCTCTATGTTGTAGTACCTCATCCAGGTCCCTATCTCCTCCCTCGCTTCACTTAAACTCCTGCACCGACTTTACGACGTCTCGTCCAAGTCGAGCAGGCTTTGCACTTTTTTAAGACTTTGATCTCAAGCTGAGCCTCTCCTAAGGCAGCATAAGCCTCCTTGAGTTTGGCTTCATATTGCTCCCGGATGCCCCAGGGACGAACCCTAAGGCAGTTCTCCATGCCCCTTATGCCCTCATCAACCCAATATTGGAGCTCACTTGGTTTGAGATCGTAGCGCCGGGCGGCTTCAGCCACGGTGGTCTTGCCTTTTAGGGTTTCCAAGACCAATTGGGTTTTACGCTTTGCTGTCCAACGTTTGACCTCAGGTTCTGCTGTACTCATTTTTCCCCTTTGCTGCATTATACCCTGCACAGTCCTGGAGGGGCTCATTACAAACCAATGGACACTAATGGACTGTAATGCCCCTCCTAAATTTTTATTTCCAGATTTTGGATTTTTCATTCAAAATTTTTCAATAAAAAATTGTAAGTTACAAAATTAACATAAGTGTTTATGAAAGATTTTAGATGTAAAAAGAAATTTTTTACCTGAAAAAAGTAAATATTTTCCACTAACTCCTAAAAATAAAATTTAACCGAATAATTTAATTTGAGAAATATTTCACGCTCCTAATAATATATAGAAGGGGGGTGAATAATTTTGCTTCCTATCTTTTTTCGCTTCGAAAATTGGGAACGGAACCATTGAGAGGAATGTCGGCTAAAAGATGTTCCCCAGTAATATTACTGGGAGCATAAAACAGATGACATTTTGAACATTGTCATGGCGAGCGAGACTAAGCAATCTAGATCTCTCACTGTGTTCGAGACAGGAATCGCACGGACGTACAAGTCGCCTCGTGATGACACTTTGTCGGATAAAATATTCCAACAATAAAACTCGTCATAGCTATCTGATAGTTTTTTTGATTAAAAAGAAGGAGTTTTATGGCTTCGAAGAATGATCGTTTAGAAAAGGCACTTGCCTGGATGGAAGAGGCCCAGAAGGTAAAGAAAGTCTGTTTTCATCAGAGGCTTAAGCAGGCCTTTACTGAGATCTACGAGAAGGCAAACGACTACGAGCTCTTTTTTATCATCCCGGGAGAGGTTCGTGGCAAAGTGGCCTTTTACCGTTCAACGCCTCTTATTGTTTCGCAGACCTGCGGCAAAGACGGAGTCGTCTTTCACAAGCTTCCCCCTCAGGCCTGGTGGTGTTTCGGGCACACGCATCTTGAAAAATACCCCCGGCTTTCCGGCCCAGACCAGACTTACTGTGCCCACCTGGGTATCCTCTGCACCATCGTAATCTCTGGCGGAAAACTAACAGACATCTGCCGCTTCTCTGGTGGCGAAGTCCCAGCGTATAAGCCAGAGGTAGAGTGGATTGAGGGCCCTTTTGTTGAGGATCCTCAGGTGGAAATTCCGGCTCTTCCCTATCAGTTTCTTGAGCCCCTTTCAGAAGGAAAAGACCTTCTCATCCTGAAGGTCGAGCCTGCGGAAAGACGAATTGTGATAAGTGGCGAGTAGTGAGTGGAGAGTAGCGAGTGGTGAGTGGTAGGGGCGACGCATGCGTCGCCCCTACTGCATGCGTCGCCCGTGGCTTCCCTTCGTCTTAATGCTAAATTTTCTTGTGTAACAAAGAAATTTATTGGCACATTCATTATGCAGGATGGGGAAAAAATTATGGACGAAATTTAGCTTCTAGAGAAAACTCATATCTACTAGACGAGGTTGCTAAAGATTGCAAAGAAATCTCTAAAGATGAATTTGAAAGAACCCTATCAAAATTTAAACATCCAGATGATATTGTTATTTTTGCTGCAAATATTGTATTTTGGTTGTTTTTTAAAAATTGCAAGAATTTTAAACCTAAATGGTACAGAAATGTTAAACAGCTTGATATAAAAAGTTTTGAAGGTTGGTATGAATTCAATGGCAAATTTATTCCTATTTTTAAAATCTATCATCAGAATATAGAAAAACAAATTTTAATTTTGAATAGAAATAAAATTGGACGTATAATTCAACTTTATCTTTCGAAAAGCGGCTGGTTTTAAATCGTTGGGTTCTTTCCCTTTTTGGCAAAGGTTCTTTTGATAGTCTGGCTCAACATCTTAAGCTTCCAGAACTTGAAGGCTTTGATGAAAACAACATCACTAAATTCTATCATGAGCTGGTGAAGCAAATCGAGGGTAATGGTCATTTAACACTAGAGGATCTCCTTCGTTACGATGAAAACATTGTGCGCCATTGGAGAAAAATAACCGAAAATCGTAATCGTTTAGGCCTTGTCCTTTATCCTAAATATTTCCAATATCTGGCTTTGCTTTTCACGGAGATTTATCTAGACCGCTATTTTCGAAACCTCGAGGGGCTACTCAATTCTCTGAATGCTTATCTTGAGCGTTTCAAGGAAAATTATCCCGAGGAAGAACTTGAGCCTTTTGAGGCGGAAGATCTCAACAAACTGGCCTTCTGGATGGCCACGAGAAGCGGAAAAACGCTTTTAATGCACGTGAACCTTATACAATATCTGCACTACCTTAGGTTATATGGGAAACCAGAAGAATTGAGCCGCATTATCTTGCTTACTCCGAACGAAGGACTCTCCCTTCAACACCTGGAAGAATTTAATCTTTCTGGCATTCCGGCGGAAATCTTTCGTAAAGATGCTGGGACACTTTTCGCTAAAGAATTTATTTGTTCAAATTATAGACATTCATAAGCTTCGCGAAGAAACCGGTGATAAAACAGTAGCTGTTGAGGCTTTTGAGGGGAATAATCTTGTCCTCGTAGATGAAGGGCACCGTGGAGCCTCCGGCGGAAAAGAAAGCTCCTGGCTTTTGCGGCGCGACAAACTTTGCGAAAAAGGCTTTCTTTTGAATATTCCGCCACTTTTGGCCAGGCGCACCAAAGGGCGATAAAAAACTGGAAACTCTTTACGCCAAGTGTATCATCTTTGACTATTCCTATCGCTATTTTTATCAGGATGGTTACGGTAAGGATTATCGCATCCTCAATCTGGAAGACGATTCCGATGAAGTCATACGCAAAAAATATCTTACCGCCGGGCTTCTTACCTTCTATCAATGTCAACGGCCAAAAAATTTGACCCACCTACGGCCAATAAAATTGATCCGCCCGGCCCGCGGTTAACTTCCTAGTTTCTGTATTGTCCCCCTAGTTATTCGCCGCAAAGGCCGGGTTATTAAGCTTCCTGAAAGGATTGTCACGCGGACCAAGATTTTCTAGGGCTTCGTCGGGGCTGTCCCCGCGGGAAGGAACACCTAACTCAGGGCACATGCTCACGTAACCTTCTTCTTCTTTCCATACCACTGCAATAAGACGAAGATCTTTCATAGGGGAATCTCCCAAGGAACTCTTATGATTTAGTATATCACGCGAATTTGCCGAGGGATACTTGACCACAAAAGCGGGGCCTGCCAAGCTAAAGCTATGTGGCGGCAGGCCTCTTTGTTTGAAAAAGCCCCTGCAATAAAAATAGCCCCTGAGCTTAAAGA
>Ga0256840_1000905_pt1 | contig 29317 bp, 31 predicted proteins | sample 355202metaG_FD_185969 | JGI IMG/M metagenome (GOLD analysis project Ga0256840, IMG submission 185969) | Hydrothermal vent microbial communities from Mid Atlantic Ridge, Atlantic Ocean - 355-202 | ecosystem: Environmental > Aquatic > Marine > Hydrothermal vents | place: Atlantic Ocean: Mid... | reverse complement strand
TCATAAAAGAAAGAGAGATGAAAGTATTTTTAATTTTGGATAATTTAAGGGTTCATCATAGTAAAATTGTCAAACAATGGGAGCAAAAAAATATAAAAAAAATAGAATTATTCTATTTACCATCTTACTCTCCAGAGAAAAATCCTGACGAATATTTAAATTGTGATTTAAAGTATGGGTTGTCAGAAAAACCTGCACCTAAAAATCAAACTCAATTACAAAACAACTTAGAAAGTCACATGATAATGCTACAAAAAAATCAAAGTAGAGTGCAGAAATATTTCAAACATAAAGATATCAAATATGCAGCCTGATAAAATTACGGTTAGAACTCGTCAGGTTAATAACCTTAAATTCGTTGTCATACTTCTTTTTTTTGCCATAATTAAAATATATAAATTTATGTGCTATAAAACAATCGTCACATCAAAGGTAAACATTCTATAGGAAATAAATTTTTAAAAGGAGGTAAAACAAAAAGAACCAAAAAGGATGTAGAAAATATAAAAAAACTATGGAATAAAACAATATTAAAATTTCTCACAAAAAATAACAATCTTTTCATTATTACAATTAGTAGTAAAAAAGAGATACAAATTACCACCATCTTTAAGATTTGTTTTTTTACGAATTTGAGCAACAGATTCAGGAAAATTACGAGTAGTAACATTTGCTTTTTTATTAGAAACAAGTTTTGCTATTTTTTTTGCACTATAAGGATGAATAGCATTAATAATAAAACATCTACCTGGAAAGTCAACTAAAACAGTAGAAGTGTATAGGTGCGAGTGTTTATGCAGTTTGTCAATATTTAACTGTATAGCAATGTTATTAAAAGCGCCGGATTTTAAAATAGCAGCATTAGGTTCGTATAAATATTTTTTTGGTAATGCATAATTAGCATTAATATTAGAAAAAGTAAAATCAAAAAAATGATTTTTATCTTTTGTAAAATTAATAGTCTTATAACCAATAGTTTTAGTAAAGCCTTTTTCTAAAATATATAAAACCTCTTTAACATCGTTATTTAAAGCAATAATATGGATTTCTTTTACAAATTTCATTTCATTTATAGCCGCATTAATATCTAACAAAGGAGCAGTTTTTATCAAAATATTGTTAGAGAACTGAAATAATAAATCTAGATTTTTAGGTATATTAGGCAAACAATCCATTAATAAAAAAACACGTTTTTTTAAATCATCTCTACGAGAAGGGTCAATATAAATCCAATCATAAACGGTACTGCACTTACTTAAGTATTGTAAACCATCATCAGCAATAATAGAAATGTTTTTTATATTTAGTTGCTTGTAGTTGAGGTTTACAATTTTTGATAAAGGTTTATTTATTTCGCAATGTGTAACATCAGTAAAGTGTTTAGAAAAAGCCAAACAATCTACACCAAAACCACCAGTTAAATCAATAATAGATTTACCATTAATTAGATTAGCTTTATAATTAGCAGTAGTTTCAGATGAGGTTTGTTCAATATTTAATTTATTGGGATAATAAATGTTTTGGTTATTGAACCAAGTAGGTAACTTATTTTTGCATTTTTTTTTGGCAACAATTTGTTCCGCTAACTCTTGTATAGTAATAGTCTTAAACGGGCTGCCTTTTAAAATCAATTTTGTTATATCATGATTTAAGTTTTCTGAAATAAAATCTTGTACGTCTTTATGTAAAATTGCTTTATTCAATAGTAAAAAACATCTAAAAATAAATAAATTTAATAGTTAGAAAATATTTTGTCTAAATTAAGAAAATTCACTGGTAAAATGTAGTTTAACACTAGGGTATTTACTCTGTGTCATTTGTATAGTAAAATCAGAATCGGCAAGAAAAACCAATTTACCATCTTTATCTTTAGCCAAATAGCGTTGTTTAACTCTGCTAAACTCTTTAAAATCAGTATTTTTAGGATCATTAGGCTCAACCCAACAAACTTTGTGCATATTTAAGTTTTCATAACTACATTTAGCACCATATTCATGTTCCAAACGATATTGTATTACTTCAAACTGTAAAGCACCAACCGTACCAATAACTTTTCTACCATTAAGGTTTAAAATAAATAATTGAGCAACACCTTCGTCCATTAATTGACTAATACCTTTAGCCAATTGTTTAGACTTCATAGGATCCGCATTATTAATATATCTAAAATGTTCAGGAGAAAAACTAGGAATACCTTTGAAATTAAGAATTTCACCTTCTGTTAAAGTATCACCAATTTTAAAACTACCAGTATCATGTAACCCAACAATATCACCAGGAAAAGACTCATCAACAATTTCTTTTTTCTCAGCAAAAAAAGCATTAGGAGAAGAAAATTTTATTTTTTTGTTAAGCCTAACATGTAAATAGTTAGTATTCCGTTTAAAAATACCAGAAACAATTTTCACAAAAGCCAATCTATCTCTGTGTTTAGGATCCATATTAGCATGAATTTTAAACACAAAACCAGCCATTTTATTTTCATTAGATTCAATCAATCTAATATCAGCCATTTTAGCTTGGGGAGTAGGAGCAATATCAATAAAACAATCTAATAACTCTTTAACACCAAAATTATTTAAGGCAGAACCAAAAAACACAGGTTGTAAATCGCCTTTTAAATATTCATCTTTGTCAAATTTCGGATAAACTTCAGTTACTAACTCTAGCTCTTCACGTAAATCATCAGCATGTTTTTTGCCAACAATAGTATCTAGTTTAGGATTATTAACATCTGTAAATTCAACACCTTCAGAAATAGTTTGTTTAATGTCACCATCAAAAAGGTTTAATTTTTTATCCCAAATATTGTAAATACCTTTAAAATCATACCCCATTCCAATAGGAAAACTTAATGGGGTAACTCTAAGACCTAATTTTTGTTCCACTTCATCTAATAAATCAAAAGCGTCTTTACCTTCTCTATCCAATTTATTGATGAAAACGATAATAGGGATTTTACGCATTCTACAAACCTTAACTAATTTTTCAGTTTGTTCCTCAACACCTTTAGCAACATCAAGAACAACAATAACACTATCAACAGCAGTTAAAGTTCTAAAAGTATCTTCAGCAAAATCTTTATGCCCAGGAGTGTCTAAAATGTTTATTTTAATACCTTTATATTCAAAAGCTAAAACAGAAGTAGCAACCGAAATACCACGCTGGCGTTCAATCTCCATAAAATCTGAAGTAGCACCTTTTTTAATTTTATTATTTTTTACAGCGCCAGCTTCATTAATAGCACCACCAAAAAGTAATAATTTTTCAGTAAGTGTAGTTTTACCAGCATCAGGATGCGAAATAATACCAAAGGTTCTTCTACGATTTAATTCTTCAATAAAGGTCATTTCAGTTTTTTTTAGTTCGCAAAGATACTAATTAATAATTGCTATATTTTTAAAAATAAGATATAAAAAAAGCTTAAAATAAAATTTTAAGCTCTGTTAAGTGGTTAATAATATTATAAGCTATAATTTAATAGCTTTACTCTTTGAAATGAATTTATTATTCTTAGATTCTCCTAAAACAATAATATCTTTTGTTTTTCTGTATTCTTCAATAGCATCTAACATTTGTTTTTCACTATCTCTGTATAACTTAATTCCTTTCTTTGCGCCTTTATTTAATATTTCAATATAAAATCCGTCTTTTAATTTTCCTGGTTTTGTTGCAGGTCTACCCATTATTTAATATTTGTTTTTTAATAATAATTACAATATAACGGAAATTTATTGGAATAACCAAATATTTAACAAATGATTAACGATAGTACATTTTTTAGTTATTCAATTACTTGTGCAGTAATATGGACATCAATAAAAGGCCACTCATCGGTATCTGCTTTTTGCGAAATGATTTCATCAATAACAGGCATTCCTTTTATAACCTCACCAAAAACAGTATGTTCAAAATCTAAATGATGTTCACCCTTTCTTTTTTGGATAAAATAGAATTCAAAAGGAGTAGATAGTTTTTTCGGATTATTTTCCCATTGCCTAGCAGCGGCTAAAGCACCTCGCTTATGTTTATGGTTACGTTTAAACTCAGAGGGAATTAAATATTGTTTGTACTTATTTCGAAAATCTGCAGTAGTACGATTTTCCGAATTACCACCTTGTGCAATAAAATCAGGTACAACCCTATGAAAGCAAGTAGTATTAAAATAACCCATTTTGGTTAAAAAAATAAAACTAGCTCTGTGTAGCGGAGTATCTTTATATAATTTAATGGTAATATCGCCAAGTCTTGTTTTAAACAAAACTTTTGTTTCCGAGTTTTGTTTACCATATTCAGTTAAAAAAGCAACAACATTAGTATTGTTGAGTGTATCTAATCTTTTTTTAGGAATTATTTTTACTTTTTCAGGAATAAGTTTTTTACTTTTTAAAGTGATTTTGTTTTTAGACGAAGTATTTTGTTTTTCTTTTTTAGAACAAGAAAAAAAGCTAAAAATTACAAAAAAAAGTAAAATTATTAATTTATGAAAATTCATTTTCTCTATTTCTCTATTTCTCTATTTCTCTATTTCTCTATTTCTCTATTTCTCTATTTCTCTATTTCTCTATTTCTCTATTTCTCTATTTCTCTATTTCTCTATTTCTCTATTTCTCTATTTCTCTATTTCTTAATAATTTCAGCTAACAATTTACGAGCTCTTAATAATTTTACTTTTACGTTATTCATAGGTTCATTAAGCTCACTGGCAATTTCTTTATAGCTCATTTCTTGAAAATAACGCAACTGTATAATTTCTTGATAATGTGGCTTTAACTTCTTAATGTAAGCTAATAATTTAGCTAAATTTTGTTCCGTAATAATCTTATCTTCAGCAGAAGGAGAATTATCTTGGATTTCAAAAACAGAATTATCATTTTTGTGTAACGAAATAGTTTGTTGTTTATCTTTTCTTAAATGATCAATATATATATTTTTAGAAATAGTAATTAACCAAGTTTTAAAAGTGTATTTTTCATTAAAAGTGTCTAATTTGTCAAAAGCTTTTGCAAAGGTTTTTATGGTAATGTCTTCCGCTTCATCTTCGTTTTTAGTTTTGCTGAACTGAAAATGATAGACATCTTTCCAAAATAGATTAAGTAAAGTTTTATAAGCACTTTGCTCACCATTTTTTGCTTTATTTAATATGGGACTAATTTTTTTTTGCAAATTATTTTTTTAAAAGAAGATTACCATTCTTTAGGTTTCGAAATCATATTTTGGATAAATATACGCATTTGAATTAGAATCAAAAATAATTCCAAAAAAGGAAAAAAAATAAATAAATCTTTTTCATCGAGTTTTTTAGCAGAAATTCCAAAAATAAAATACTGAATTATAATTCGAGAAGAAAATAAAAATAAAATAAAAGTCCAATTATTTGAAATGAAAAGTAATAGAAGACCTAAAAACCAAAAAGAAAATTGACTTAAATAAAATAAACCTAATAAAAACTGATGTATTGGTTTATAATGAGTAGCAGTAGAAATATGTCGCCTTTTCTGATAAAACCATTTTTTAAAACTAGTATGAACTTCAGAAATTGTAAAGCTATTAGAAGTAAGACAGATAGCAGTATTGTCTTTAGTCGCAATTTGATTAATTAACAAATCATCATCGCCAGATTTAATATGTTGGTGATTAGAAAAACCATTAGCATTAGTAAATTGAGTTTTAGTATAAGCAATATTTCTGCCAACACCCATATATGGCAAACCAATATTAGCATAAGAAAAATATTGCATAGCAGTTAGCAGAGTTTCAAACCGAATAAGTTTGTTGAGCCATGAATTATCTATTTTTTGATAAGCACCATAACCAAGTATAATAGATTTATTATTATTGAAATGTGCAGAAAATTCACGAATCCAATTTTTTGAAATAGGTTTGCAATCCGCATCCGTAAAAAGTAAATGTTCAAAATTGGCAGCGTTTATACCATTAGTAATCGCATTTTTTTTATTACTATTGGAATCTATTAAATTTACAATTTTTATAGCAATATTCTTATTTTTAAAAGATTGCATTACTTCTAGAGTGTTGTCCGTAGAATGATCATTAACTAAAATAATTTCAAAATTAGAATAGTTTTGGTTAATAATATAAGGTAAGAAATTTGTTAAATTGCCCGATTCATTTTTAGCACAAATAATTATAGAAATAGGTAATTCTTCACAAATTATTTTTTTTGAATCAGAGAAAGCAAATTTACTAAAGAAAAAAATATAATAAAAAAGTTGAATTATTATGACTATAACAAAAAGCAAATCAAAAATCACAACAATTATTTTAAATCAATAGCAGGAGTAGTAGTATTATCTAAATTTGTGGAGCAGCCACCTTCATTACCACAACCACAGGTAATACCTTTTTCTATCATTTTAACATTTTTACCAGCACAAGTACCGTCAAATTCGCCATCTTTTTTTGCCCAAATTTTAATAGCAATACCAGCAAAACCTAAACCTAATAGAGCAGAAGCAATTAATATTAATTTTAACATAATAAGTTGTATAAATAATTTGGTGCAAAGATAAAGAATAAAAAAATATGAGCAAGGGATAAACTTAGGTTTAATAATGTTGTTGTTTAATTTGAAATTATAGAACTAGGTTTGTATTAATATAACCAATCATTTTAATAGATTTTCCTTTTAAGAGTTTGTTTTTAAAATCAATAATCGCTGATTATTAATCATCTAAAACAAGTCTTGTATCTTAAGTCTTTCAGAGAAACAGTCTTGTATCTTTAGTACATACAAAAAAATAGCAATTTTCAGAGTAATTAAAAGTACTTATACCGACATTTATTAGGTGATATTAAATGTAGATTTGCACGATTAAAAATAAAATAAATGAAACTATTATTAAAGGTATTATTACTTACAATAAGTATTGCAGCATGTAAAACGGATAAAAAGCAGACAGATAAAGGGAAGCACGATGCGAAATCAGGAGCAACAAAAGTTGTAAATAAAATACATTATAAAAAAGAAAAGCATTTAAAAAATGTAAAGCAACTTACTTTTGGAGGAGATAATGCAGAAGCATATTGGAGTTTTGATGATAAAAAATTAGTATTTCAAGCATCAAATCATTGGGGATTAAAATGTGATCAAATATTTGTATATGATTTAGCAAACCCATTAAAAGATGACAAAACAATACCACAAATGGTAAGTACAGGTAAAGGACGTACTACATGTAGTTATTTTATGCCAGGCGATTCAACCATAGTATATTCATCAACACATTTAGCAGATGTAAACTGCCCACCAGTACCAAAAAAAGAAGATCATGGCGGTAAATATATATGGCCAGTATATGATAGTTTTGATATTTTTATAGCAGATACAAAAGGAAATCAGCTAAAACAGTTAACGAATACACCAGGGTATGATGCAGAACCGACCGTATCACCAAAAGGAGATTTAATAGTATTTACATCCTTGCGAAGTGGTGATTTAGAATTATATACTATGAAAATAGATGGTACAGATGTAAAGCAAGTAACAAAAGGATTAGGATATGATGGAGGAGCATTTTTCTCACCAGACGGAACAAAACTAATATTCCGATCATCAAGACCAAAAACGGAAGCAGAAATAAAAGAATACAAAGATTTATTAGCAATAGGATTAGTAAAACCTACAAATATGGAATTGTATGTTTGTAATATAGATGGTAGTGAATTGCGTAAAATTACGGATTTAGGATCTGCAAATTGGGCGCCATTTTTTCACCCATCAGGTAAAAAAATTATCTTTTCAACAAACCATAGAAACAAAACGGTACCATTTAATTTATACATGATAAACATAGATGGAACAGGATTAGAGCAAATAACATTTGATTCAATATTTGATTCATTTCCAATGTTTTCTTACGACGGAAAAAAAATAGTATTTTCATCAAATAGAAACAACAATGGAACACACGACACTAACCTTTTTATAGCGGATTGGGTAGACTAAAATTTTTTTAAATTATAAATTTAAAGCTTAAATTCTATTAGAATTTGAGCTTTTTTTAGTATAAAAACTGTATTATTTATAGTGTTTGAATGATGATTAGATAATGCTCATCATTCACACACAATTTTCCAATACAAAAAAACATGCTTAATTGCCATTTCCTGAGTGCAACTACCAAATTATAAAATAATTCATAAATTATAAATTATAGATTATAATTTATTTACCTTGCACAACTTAAAGAAAGTAAATGAAAAACATTAGAAATTTCTGTATAATTGCACATATTGACCATGGTAAAAGCACCTTGGCAGATCGTTTGTTAGATTTTACAAATACAGTAACAGTAAGAGAAAAACAAGCGCAATTGTTAGATAGTATGGATTTAGAGCGAGAACGTGGTATAACCATAAAATCGCACGCAATCCAAATGGATTATGCATACGAAGGAGAAGATTATATCTTAAATTTGATAGATACACCAGGACATGTTGATTTTTCATACGAGGTATCTCGTTCCATAGCAGCATGTGAAGGAGCATTATTAATAGTAGATGCAGCACAAAGTATACAAGCACAAACAATATCAAATTTATATTTGGCATTAGAGAATGATTTAGAAATAATACCAGTACTAAACAAAATAGACTTGCCAAGTGCAAATCCAGACGAGGTGAGTGATGATATTATTGATTTATTAGGATGTGAGTTAGAAGAAATAATTCACGCAAGTGGAAAAACAGGTTTTGGAGTAGAAAATATTTTAAAAGCAATAATAGAGAATGTACCACCGCCAAAGGGAGACCCAAAAGCGCCATTACAAGCATTAATATTCGATTCGGTGTACAATACATTTAGAGGTATTGAAACTTATTTTAAGGTAGTAAATGGAGAAATACGAAAAGGACAAAAAGTGAAATTCTTATCAACCGATCAAGAATATTTTGCAGATGAAGTAGGAACACTACATTTAACACAAACACCGAAACAAGTAATTAGAACAGGAGATGTAGGATATTTAATAACAGGAATAAAAGTAGCAAGTGAAGTAAAAGTAGGAGATACTATAACAGATGCAAAGAATCCAACACTAAGTAGAATAGATGGTTTTGAAGAAGTAAAACCAATGGTATTTGCAGGAATATATCCAGTAGATACAGAAGAGTTTGAAGAGTTGCGTAATTCAATGGAAAAGTTACAATTAAATGATGCATCCTTAGTATTTCAACCAGAAAGTTCCGCAGCATTAGGTTTTGGGTTTAGATGCGGGTTTTTAGGAATGTTACACATGGAAATAATCCAAGAGCGTTTGGAACGCGAATTTGGAATGACAGTAATAACAACAGTACCCAATGTATCTTATCATGCCTTTGTAAAGAAAAATGTAGATGAAATAATATTGGTAAATAACCCAAGTGATTTGCCAGATCCATCAGGTTTAGATAGGGTAGAAGAACCATATATAAAAGCAACAATCATTACAAAATCAGATTTTGTAGGACAGGTAATGAGTTTGTGTATTGAAAAACGTGGCGTAATAACCAACCAAACTTATTTAACAACAGAACGTGTTGAATTAAGTTTTGATATGCCATTAGCAGAAATAGTTTTTGATTTTTACGATCGTTTAAAAACAGTATCCAAAGGATATGCATCATTTGATTATCATCCAATAGGAATGCGAGAATCTAAATTAGTAAAAGTAGATATTTTACTTAATAGTAATAGTGTGGATGCATTGTCAGCATTAATTCATGCAAGTACCGCACAATATATAGGTAGAAAAATGTGTGAAAAATTACGACAGCTAATACCACGCCAACAGTTTGATATTCCAATACAAGCAGCAATTGGAGCAAAAATAATAGCACGTGAAACTATAAAAGCACTCCGTAAAGATGTAACAGCAAAATGTTATGGAGGAGATATTTCACGTAAACGTAAATTGTTAGAAAAGCAAAAGAAAGGAAAAAAACGTATGCGAATGGTTGGTAATGTAGAGATACCACAAAAAGCATTTATGGCAGTTTTAAAATTAAATGATTAATAAGTAAAATGATAAAAATGAGAAAATTAGTATTACTATTATTAATAACTCTAACAACCTTTAGTTGTAATAAGGATGAGTTAAAAGAAGAGCCTACAGCATGTGATGGAGGAGAATTCGTTGGAGATGTAACTCTAACGACACAAGAAGAAATAAATGTTTTTGGAAAGGATTGTAATACAAAAATTACAGGAGACTTAATTATTAAGGAATTAGAAGCAGGTAATATTGTAGATTTAAAACCGTTAAAAGCAATTACCAAAGTTGGAGGGAAATTAGAAGTTGTAAATAATGAAAATCTTGTTAATTTAGAAGGGTTGAACAATATAACATCAATAGCAACGGATTTAAGGATTGATAATAATAAGATGTTAGTTAATATTGATGTGTTAAATAATTTAGAAACTGTAAATGATTTGTTTATTAATAATAATAAAGAGTTGGCAAAAATAGAAATGCTAAATGGATTGACTTCTGTTAATACAATTTCTATTGCTATCAATATAAAACTTACAAGTATTCATTTGAATACTATTACCTCTATAGGCGAAAATCTTTCTATTAGTAATAATGTTTTATTAACAGAGATAGAATTTAAGAACCTTACTTTATTGACAGAAAGAATGTATGTGAGCAAAAATCAATCTCTTGTTAATGTTGGTGATTTTTCGAGACTTAGCTATATTGGTAAAAGTTTACATATAGATAACAATGGAGAGTTGAAAAATATTGACGGGTTTGTAGCACTTACTTCTATAAATCAAGGACTTTACATACTTTCAAATAGTAATCTATTAAATGTTGATGGACTAGAACATCTTACATCTGTTGGGAATATGTATATTAGAAATAATGATAACCTTACTGATTTATGTGGGCTTTCTCCGTTAATCAGAACTTCAGGTGGATTGGGAGGTGTTTATGTTATGGAGTTTAATGGTTATAACCCAAATAGAGATAGTATTATAACTGAAAACTGTAGAAATTGATTTGTATAAATATCGATGTAATAAAAAAAAATCCTGATAGTAATTATCAGGATTTTTTGGTATAAAGTGTGATTTATTCTAAACCTCCTTTATGACTATCTTGCCATTTTTTAAGTTTGTCCCATTCGCCTCTTGCAGCCATACCAGCTTGTTTAGGCCATGATCCAGGATTATGAACTTTATATCTTGGACCAGCTTTATCTAATATTTTTTTAATATGACTAGGTTTGGTTTCAGATAATTTTTTCCATGTCCAAATACCATCATCATTTAATAAACCTTTAATTTTTGGACCAATACCTTCCACTTTGGTTAAATCATCTTTTTTAGTAACGCTAGCAATTGCAGCTGGAGCTGTTTTTTTAGTTGCAGAAGATTTAGATGGAGGAGTTTTTACAGACTTTTTGGTAGAAGTCTTTGTAAATGATGATGCACCAGCTAAAGGAATTTTAGTACTTGGTTTACCTTTTCTACAAGCGGCAAGTTCTGCTTTTAAGCTATCATAATCACTTTGAGAATTTCCTGTACTTAAGATTTTACTCAATAACCATCCGAAAATGGTTCCTAATATAAAAGCTCCAAATAGCCAAGGTAACCAAGAAGCAAATCCATCGCAATCACAATTGTTTTGTATTGATAATAACATAATATTTTATAATTTTTAAGGTTTGTAAGTTTATTTTATTTCTAATTCTACTCTTCTATTTTTTTGTCTTCCTGCTCTAGTTGAGTTTGTTGCTATTGGTTTAGCTTCACCATGAGAAATAGCAGTTATTCTACTAGCATCAATACCAAGTCTAACTAATTCATTTTTAATGGTATTTGCTCTAGATAATGCTAATTTATCGTTTCTAATGGCATTTCCAGAATTATCTGCATGTCCAGATAAAGTAACAGTCTTGTCATTATTTTTTAAGCTTGCAGCGACATTATTTAAATAACGAATAATATTTTCATTCTCTATTTTTTTAGAAGAGCTACTAGGAAAATAAATTAGCACTTTATTATCAACTTCTTTTATGTTTTCATTTCTTACTAGCCAATTAAAGTCAGTGCCTTCAAATTGAGTGGTTTTTGCATCCTCATAAAACTCTATGAGTTTAGCTTTAAATTCGGTATTTTTAAGTGTATTTTCTCCGCCAAGTTTTACAAAAACATTTTTTGCTCTTTCAATACCCATTTTTTTACCTTCTTCTTTAAAATAAGGAGCAATAATTTGTAATATATTACTGTCAGATTTCCCTGAAATAATTTCTCCTTTTTTTGTATCCCAACCTTCCGAAGTCAATGCTTCGTTTGAATTCCATTTATAAAAAAGAGGAGGAGTTTTGGTGTCTTCATCATTTTCAATTTTGGTAATTGGTGTTTCAGTTACATTGTTGCTATCTTCATTAACAACTACTGGAGGGACTTTTTCAATTACATTCTTATTATTGTTACAGCATGTTTGGTATTTATTATTGCTAAACCATAGCAGCAGTAAGAACAAAAGAAATGTAATAAATGCTAAAAATTTGTTCATTTAGTATTCTTTTTGGTTAATATTTAGGTTTATAACTTTGTGAAAGTTACAAAAAAATGATTTAATTAAAAATTTTTAACAAAAAAAAGTTCCATTAGAAAAATGGAACTTTTGTAAAAAAGGTTATTTTATGTTATAATTTTATGGTAAAAGTCACAGTTATTCTATCATTAGTAGTATTTAACTTTGCCGTGTTTGGACTATTAATATAATAGTATTTACCTGTAGAAGAGTCATTGCTATATGAAAAATCTAATTTTGATCTTCTAAAAATTTTAAAACCTAAACCAAAAGAATATCCTTTAGTTACATCTGTATCTATTGCGTTTTTATATGGGCTATCTTCAATATGATACCCTGCACGTAAACTCAATTTATTAAGACGAAATTCCCCACCAATTCTAATTTGAGATGCGCCAGTTAAGTTTGTTGCTAAAAGTTCATTTTCATTACCATTAGCACCTTCAAAATCTGTTGAAGGACCAAGTTTAATTTTACTGTAATCCTTATACATATAATCCATACTTATCAGACCTTGTTTGCCAAATATAAATGCTAAACTTGCAGTAGTTTTACTAGGTGTCTTTAATTTATAATCAAAAGTTCTTTCATCATCAGCATATGGTAATGCATTTGCATCATCACTAAGATTTAAGTCTAAAACTTCGGTAAAATCTTCAGTTAAGGTGTACCAAATTGGTGTTTGATATGCTAAACCAACTCTAACATTTTTAAATGGTTTTGCAATAATGCCGAAGTTAAAACCGATACCACCTCCATAAGTATTTAGGTTTTGGTAAGTTTTTGCACTTAGTGTATTGCCATTTATATCACTACTTTTTTCAAGAATATTTATATCTTGATTGTAATCTATGGAATTGGATATTAATGAACCTCCAAATGTAACATATTTGTTATATTTTGCGGCAATAGTAAATGCCACATTACTATTTGAACCATAAGTGAAGTTACTCATTTTTTGAGCATCAACAATATCATATAACGTAGCTCCTTGTTGTATTTCATGAAAATAGTCTTCATTAGAAAATTGACTATTTCCTTTTATAACATAACTATTGTCAAAATCATTTACATTTGTAACGTTGATACCAAGAGCAAATTTACTCCAATAGTTACTGCTACCAGTATTAAATACTAAAACACCGCCACCTTGAGAAAACCCTAATTTGTCATTTTCATATCCTGTTGTAGTATTATAAAAAGTAGAATTTATTAAGGTATTTCTTTTATCTAATGTAATTGAAGCTTCTGAATTATTAAAAAATGCAAGTCCAGCGGGATTTACGTTTCCTGCGGATAAATTTCCACCAAGTGCTCCAAAGGCACCACTCATTGCAGTATATCTAGCCGTCCCTTTTATATTTTCTTGAGCAAAAAGTAGTGCAATTTCATCATACGTTCTTGTTTGAGAAAATGTTACTATAGTTATTAGGATAAAACTTAGGGTTGTAAATATTTTTTGTTTCATTTTGTGTATTTTTAGGCATACCTTATCCTATTAACTCTTACTAAAAATAATATTTAGTAAAAATTAATTGAATTTTTTTATTTTTTTAATTATCGTCTTGAGCGACCAGATGAACCTCTAGATGATGATGTATTTCTAGATGAACCTCCATAAGATGATGATCTACTTCTTGTAGATGATTTTGGAGCAGAATAACTTCTTGTGGTTCTTGTTTTTGTTGCAGGCTTGGTACTACGAATTGTTCTCGTGCTTCTAGTATTTCGTATGCTTGATTTAACGCCAGAGCTTCTAGTGCTTCTTGTTGGGCGTATAGTTCTTGTACTTCTAGTATTTCTAGTGCTTGGCTTGATGCCAGAATTTCTAATACTTCTAGTTGGTCGTGTAGTTCTTGTACTTCTGGTATTTCGTGTGCTTGGTTTAATGCCAGAGTTTCTAATACTTCTAGTTGGTCGTGTAGTTCTAGTACTTCTAGTATTTCGTACGCTTGATTTAATACCAGAATTTCTAACACTTCTAGTATTTCTAGTTCTAGAATTTCTTACACTGTTTCTCGTGTTTCTAATAGATGATTTCCCATATATTGAACCGTTATACCTAGCAGATCTTCTGCCATAAGTGTAGCTATTATTGTTGTTGTAATATCTATAAGGACGATAGTAATGAGAGTAGTATGGAGAGTAATAGCCTCCTCCATGCCAAGAGTTATAATAACCACCTCCATACCAATTTGAATAGTATGGGGAACAATAGAAAGGGTTGTAGTAATAGTTAGAATAATAATAAGGACTATACCAACTTCTGTAATATGGGGAATGATTTCCATAGCCTCCATAATTATAAACATTTACAACAACTTCGTCTGTATCTTCCCACGAAGAGTTTGAATAGTTAAAGTCATTTGCTTCTCTTTCTAAGGCTTCTTCATCTTTCTCATTTTCCGTTTCTGATTCATAATCGTCAATATTTGTAAAAACTTCATCTTCTTCTATATAAAGTTTGTCTGCTTTCTTTTTAAAATACTTTTCATATTTAATAGATTTTGTGTTGTCTTCAGTTTTCGCAACTGCTTTTGTCTCTTGGTTGGAATTATAAATACCATCATCATCATTAGATGTTGTTTTGTATGTGCTACATGACGAAAGTGTAACAAGTAATAATCCAAAAATGTAAAAGATTTGTTTTTTTGATTGGAAGAAGTATAGATTTTTCATAAATCGAGTGTTGTTTTATTGCTTAAAGTTACAAAAATAAATTAGTTTTGCAACATAAAATTATTATTTATAGTAGTCACAAAATTTATGCCAAATATACAAAATGAGTAAAAAATTAACAAAAAGAAGTGAAGATTATTCAAAATGGTATAACGAACTTGTTGTAAAAGCAGATTTAGCGGAGAATTCAGGAGTAAGAGGTATGATGGTTATCAAACCTTATGGATATGCAATTTGGGAAAAAGTACAAGCTGAGTTAGATAGAATGTTTAAAGAAACGGGGCATCAAAATGCGTATTTTCCGTTATTAATACCAAAATCATATTTCACAAAAGAAGCTAGTCATGTAGAAGGCTTTGCAAAAGAATGTGCTGTTGTAACTCATTATAGATTAAAGACAGCAGAAAATGGAGAAATTATTGTTGATGAAAAAGCTAAATTAGAAGAAGAATTAATTATTAGACCAACGTCTGAAACCATAATTTGGGATTCTTATAGAAAATGGATACAATCCTATAGAGATTTACCTATTTTAATAAACCAATGGGCTAATGTAATGCGCTGGGAAATGCGAACAAGATTGTTTTTAAGAACTGCTGAGTTTTTATGGCAAGAAGGGCATACAGCACACGCTACAAGTGAAGAAGCTTTGGTTGAAGCAAAACAAATGCACGACATTTATGCAACCTTTCTTAAAGATTTTATGGCGATTCCTGTAATTAAAGGTAAAAAAACTGAAAATGAAAGATTTGGTGGTGCATTAAGTACATTTACTATTGAGGCACTAATGCAAGATGGTAGAGCGTTACAAGCTGGTACATCACACTTTTTAGGTCAGAATTTCGCAAAAGCTTTTGATGTTAAGTTTACAACTAAAGAAGGGAAGAAAGAATACGTTTGGGCTACTTCTTGGGGTGTTACTACACGTTTAATAGGTGCATTAGTTATGACGCACTCAGATGATAATGGATTGGTTTTACCACCAAATTTAGCACCAATACAAGTTGTTATTGTGCCTATTCACAGAAATGATGAGCAATTAGATGCTATTTCGGAAGTTGCTAATGCTATGGTAAAAGAGTTTAAAAAAGCTGGTGTTTCAGTAAAATTTGATAATAGAACAACACATAAACCGGGGTTTAAATTTGCAGAATATGAATTAAAAGGTGTGCCATTACGAATAGCTATTGGTCCTAGAGATTTAGAAAACGGAACTGTTGAATTGGCAAGAAGAGATACTTTAACTAAAGAATTTGTAAAACAAGAGAATGTTATTAGTATTGTAACTGATTTATTAAAAGAAATTCAAGACAGTTTATATCAAAAAGCTTTGACTTTTAGAAACGATCATATCACTAAAGTAGACTCTTTTGATGAATTTAAAGAAGTACTTGAAACTAAAGGTGGATTTATTGCTGCACATTGGGATGGTACTGTTGAAACAGAAAAAGAAATTAAAAAGCTAACTAAAGCAACAATTAGGTGTATTGCATTAGGTGTTGAAAATGAAGAAGGTAAATGTGTGCTAACTGGTAAACCATCAAATAAAAGAGTGCTTTTTGCAAAAGCATATTAAAAAAAATAAAAAAGTACTTGCAGATGTATAAAAAAGATTTATATTTGCACTCGATTTTGAAACAAAATACAATTAAGGCCCGTTCGTCTATCGGTTAGGACCTCAGGTTTTCATCCTGGAAAGAGGGGTTCGACTCCCCTACGGGCTACAAAATATAAACAAGAACAATGGCAAATCATAAGTCAGCAATTAAGAGAATTAGAAGTAATAACGCAAAAAGATTGCGTAATAAATTACAACACAAAAGTACACGTAATGCTATACGTGACTTACGTACAGATACAGATAAGAAATCTGCTGAAAAAAGATTATCTTCTGTTATAGGAATGATTGATAAATTAGCAAAAAATAATATTATTCATAAGAATAAAGCTGGTAACTTAAAATCTAAGTTAACTAAATTAGTTGCTGCTATTTAAAGTAATTAATTTGGCTTTAAAGCTAAATTTTACAATAAAAGCCTCAAAAGCAAATTGCTTTTGAGGCTTTTATTGTTCATAAAGTTAAATTTTATTTGAGTTTATTCGTTTATTTTTAGAAGCTTATTTTACCATTCATTACTCTTATTAGCATCTAGTCTAATAAATATAAAAAGCAAAATAGTAAATGCCCAAAGGGAAGAACCTCCATAACTGAAAAAGGGTAGCGGTATTCCAATTGTTGGTACTATACCTATAACCATTCCAATATTAATTGCAAAATGAATAAAAAAGATGGATGCAATACTGTAGCCATAAATTCTGCTGAATTTTGATTTTTGCAGTTCTGCAATACTTATTATTCGGAGTATAAATACAATAAAGAGTATGATAACAATTGTACTTCCAAGAAACCCCCATTCTTCACCAACTGTGCTAAAAATATAATCTGTATGCTGTTCTGGTACAAAGTCACCTTTTGTTTGTGTACCTTCTAAGAATCCTTTTCCTAAAAAACCTCCTGAACCAATAGCTATTTCAGATTGTTTAGTATTATATCCTTTTCCTTTTGTGTCCTTTACTATATTTAGTGCTAAATCTATCCTATCTACATGTCTTTGTGGTAAAAAGTTGTTATAGGTATAATAGGTTGAAAATATGAAAATTGCTGTTCCTATATAGAAGCCTACATAATACATCCAATATTTTCTAAAAAAATGTTTTTTGTAGTTATAAACATATACTATAAATGAAAGAAACAAAATTAATGTTGCTATTTCCATAACGAAATACCCATATTTTACAACAAAAACTGTGATTATTAGTAAGAGTATTGCTAGTATTATATAGTACCTAGGCAAACCTTCTCTATAAAATACAAAGAAAAATGTAAGATATACTAATGCGGAACCTGGGTCTGGCTGTAATACAATTAAAAATGCTGGTATTAAAAGGATTAGAATAGCCTTTAGTTGATTGCTTACTGTTTGTAAATCAAACTGTTTATCTCCTATAAGTTTTGCGATACCTAATGAGACTGCTATTTTCGCAAATTCTGTTGGTTGCAAACCAAAGCTTCCTATTCCGTACCATGATGTTGCTCCGTTTATCTTTTTACCAAAAACAAATAGTCCAAGCAAGGAGAGCATGGATATTAGATAGAATATACCTGAAAATTGTTTGTAAAAATCGGTATCTACAAATAATATTATTACAATTAAGAAAAAGCTAAAACCAATCCACAATAATTGTCTACCATATTTTGCCGAAAAGTCAAAAATTTCAAAATGTAATTCTGTTTTTGATGCAGAGTAGATATTAATCCAACCAATGAATACTAATAGGAGGTATAGTATTACTAACTTCCAATCTATGCCAATAATATTACTGTTAGAATTTCTCAATGGTATCTTTTGTTATTAATATTTTTCTATATTCTTTTTGTAATAGTGTATCGGTAAACATTTTTTTTTGAATATACGGTTTTTTTGTTTTGCCAAATAAATATTTTTCTATCATTAATGACGATATTGGTGCTGCATACGTTGATCCGTAACCTCCATTTTCGATAAAAACCGCTAATGCTATTTTTGGATTATCTTTTGGTGCAAATGCTATAAAAATTGAGTGATCCGCTAATTCAATTTTTTCGCCATTTCGCCTAATATAATTTTGTACGGTTCCTGTTTTTCCACAGATATCTAATCCTTTTACTTTTGAATATTTTCCTGTTCCTTTTTCAAATACTTGTAGCATTCCATCAATTACTGGTTCAAAGTGCTCTGCTTTAATACTTGTTAGTTTTCGTATTGTAAAATTACTATTTAGTTTTTTGCCTTTTATTCGTTTTACTATATGTGGTGTGTAGTAATAGCCTCTATTTGCCACTGCTGCAGTCATATTTGCTAATTGTATTGGCGTAGTTTCTACTTGTCCTTGACCTATGGCATTGGATATTGTACTAACTGCTCTCCATTTGAATGTTGGATAAAACTTATCATAAAATGCTCCATTTGGCACTCGTCCTTTATTACCAACAGGTAAATCTACACCTAGATAATTTCCAAGACCAAAACTTTTTACATGCTTGCTCCAAACATCCATTCCTGTTTTTGGACTTGTTTGTTTTTCAATAATTCTTCGGTACGTATTTGAAAAATAGGCATTGCACGATTTATATATTGCTCTTTTAAAATTAACTTTCCCATGTGTTCTACAATGACATTTCATGAATGCATGTTTTCTTTTTCCATATCTATAACCTCCTCTACAAATAAAATTGCTATTAGTAGTAATCACTTCTTCTTGTAAACCTATTAGTGCATTTACAATTTTAAATGGTGATCCTGGAGCGTATTGTGCTTTTAATCCTCTATCAAACGTAGGTTTGTTTATTGTATCTCTAATTAATATTGTTGAATATTTAGATCGTTTTCGACCAACCATTAAGTTAGGATTGTAACTTGGTGCTGTTACTAATGCTAAAATTTCTCCTGATGATGGTTCTAATGCCACAATTGCACCTCTTTTATTTGCCATCAATTTTTCTCCATATTCTTGTAAATCAATATCTATTGTTAAACTTAAATCTTTACCTAATACTGGCAAAGTATCTAACGTTCCATTTTTATACGATCCTATAATTTTATTAAATTTATCTTTTTGAAATCGTTTTACTCCTTTTATTCCACGTAAATCTTTTTCATATTGTTTTTCAACACCACTAAAGCCGATTAATTCTCCTTGTTGGTAGTATTTATCTTTTTTAATACGAGCTTCATTTACTTCGCTAATATATCCTAAAATATTTGCTGCTGAATTTATTGGATAGTTTCTTATGGAACGTTTTTGAATATAAAATCCATTGAATTTATACATTTTTTCTTGTAAAAAGGCATAGTCATCTTTTGCTAGTTGTTTTAAGAATACCGATGCTAATCTTGGTGAAAACCTTCTAGCTCTTTTATATTTTTTTATAAAATCGGTTTTGGTAATTTTTAATAGGGAGCAAAATTGGAGTGTATCTATTTGTTTTACTTCTCTTGGGATTATCATTACATCATATGATGTTTGATTGGCTACTAATAATTTTCCATTTCGGTCATAAATGTAGCCTCTTTCGGGAAATGTAAATTTCTTTTTTATTGATATTTCGTTGGCTTCTTTTTTATATTTATCAGATAATATTTGTAAATAAAACAATCTTGCAACAAAGATTATTCCTGTTATTATGGTAAAGAAAATTAATAAATATCCTCTTCTTGATTCCATTTATGCTTTTTTGTTTTTAATAAATAATGCGATACTAAATGCTATGAGTAAACTTGTAAATAGACTTGTGAGAAATGCTCTATTCAATATATTAAAAACTCCTTGTAATTTATAATACTCTAGAGAAAAGACTACTATATGATGTATAAAGGTAAGTGATAATATGTAAGTGGTCATTTGTATAAAACTCAATTTTTTTATATCAAATAGTAAATAATCAAACTCACTTTTATTTTGTATAATATGTAATATTGGTAATCTTAGATATGCTATAAGTGCCATTGCTGCTGCATTACTGCCTCCTGAATTGGAAAAAAAATCAATGCTTAATCCCAATAAAAAGCTAATAATTAAGAAAGGAGCTTTTTCTTTTTTTATTGGATATAAAAAAATAAATAAGATATATATCAATGGATTTATATATCCCAAAAAATAAATATTGTTTAAGATTAATACCTGTATTAGAACTAAAATAACAAATAATGCACTATATTTTAAAATGGAATTATTCATTGTTATTTTCTAATTGTTGTATTTCTAATTTATCTAGATTTGTTATTACGTTTACATGCCTTATCGCACTCATGTCATTAAAGAGTTGTATATTTATTATTTGGTATTTATTATCTTTAATACTAAAATTTTTAACTTTTCCTATTAATATTCCTTCAGGGAATATGGTTGATTTCCCTCCAGTTATTAACGTATCTCCGAGTTTAATATTTGCTTGTCTTGGTAAATCTTCAAATTGTAATGTATTGTAATCTTTACCATTCCATATTAATGTCCCAAAATGATTGTTGTTTAATAATCTTGCATTTATACGAGAGTTTTCATTTAAAATTGACATTACTGTGGTGTAATGTGATGATACGTTTGTTGTAACTCCAATTATTCCTTTACTTGTTATTACACCAAGTTCTTTTTTTATTCCATCATTTTTTCCTCTATCTAGTGTTAAATAATTATTACTTTTTAGATAATCATTTTTGCTTACTTTGGCATTTATAAAGTTGTATTTTTGTTTGTAAACTAATGAGTCTAGTCTTGTAAATTCTTTTGCTGGGTTTTGTTGATTTTTTTGTGCTATTAAGTTTTTAAGTTTAACGTTTTCTTCAGCTAGTTGATTGTTGTGCTCTGTTAAATAGAAGTACTCATTTATGGTGTTGAAATTGCTGTAGATACCTCCTGTAATGTAGTTTGATGAGTTTACAAACCGACTTCTATGGTATGAATGGCTTTGAATTGTAAAGGATAATGCTATAATTTCGAGAAATAAGAATAATATAAAATATTTATTATTGATTAAAAAAGAAATTATTTGTTGCATTCTCTTTAGTTTGTTAAAAATTATTTGTTTCGAGGTGGTGGACTTAATTTTATAAAAAAAAGAACCTAAAATATTTATTTAAATTAGAATTTTATTTTTTTACATAAAATAAATAAATTTTGAGCTTTCAAATTATTTCATTAAGATAATTTTATATTTTTCAATATTTTTTAGAGCAATACCTGTACCTCTTACTACTGCTTTTAATGGATCTTCTGCTAAATATACAGGTAAGTCTGTTTTGCGAGATAATCGTTTGTCCAAACCTCTAAGCATTGATCCGCCACCTGCAAGATAAATTCCTGTATTATAAATATCGGCAGATAATTCTGGTGGGGTTTCTGATAACGTTTCCATTACTGCATCTTCTATACGAAGTATTGATTTATCTAAAGCTTTTGCAATTTCTCTATACGATATTTGTATTTGTTTTGGTTTACCACTTAGTAAATCTCTACCTTGTACTAACATATCGTCTGGTGGAGTTTCTAAATCTTCAGTTGCTGCTCCAACTTCAATTTTAATTCGTTCTGCTGTATGCTCTCCAACATATAAATTGTGTTGTGTTCTTAAGTAGTATGAAATGTCATTTGTAAATACATCTCCTGCTACTTTTACAGATTTATCACATACAATTCCTCCAAGTGCTATTACTGCTATTTCCGTTGTACCACCTCCTATATCAATAATCATATTTCCTTTAGGTTCCATAATATCAATACCAATACCAATTGCTGCTGCCATTGGCTCATAGATAAGATATATGTCTGTACCTCTCATGTGGATTGCAGAATCTTTTACTGCTCGTTTCTCAACTTCTGTAATTCCAGATGGAATACATATTACCATTCTTAATGATGGTGGAAAAAAACGTCTTTTTATTGTCGGAATTTGTTTTATAAATTCCTTTATCATTTGTTCAGAGGCTTCAAAATCAGCAATTACACCATCTTTTAGTGGTCTAATTATTTTTATATTACTATGTGTTTTACCTTGCATTAGTCTTGCTTCTTTACCAGTTGCAAGTAATTTGTTTGTGCTTCGATGTATAGCAACTATTGAGGGGCTGTCAATAACTACCTTGCCTTTGTGTATAATTAAAGTATTAGCAGTACCTAAATCGATTGCTATTTCTTCTGTCATGAAATCAAAAAATCCCATAAATTATTGTCTGTTTTATTTGTTAGTTTTAATAATTTCGTAAAGGTAGTAAATTTTAACTGATTATTAGTTACTATTTTTACCTTGAAAATAATTGTTTTTTTTAAGGTTTTTAATGCTTAAAATGACGTGTTTTTGTAAATACCATTGCCATATTATTTTGGTCGCAATAATCTATGGATAATTGATCTTTTATAGATCCTCCTGGTTGTATTACGGATTTAATTCCTGCATTATCTGCTATTTCTACACAATCAGGAAATGGAAAAAAGGCATCACTTGCCATTACAGCCCCTTGTAAATCAAATTTAAAATGTTTTGCTTTTGTTATTGCTTGGTTCAATGCATCTACCCGAGATGTTTGTCCGGTACCACTTGCACAAAGTTGTTTGTTCTTTACTAAAACTATGGTATTTGATTTTGTATTTTTACAAATTTTTGATGCAAATAATAAGTCTTTAATTTCAGTATCTGATGCCGCTACTTTTGTTACTTGCTTCAATATATCTTTAGTATCTGTTTTATAATCTTTATCTTGTACTAGTACTCCGTTTAAACAAGTTCTTACAATTGTTTGTGGTAATTTTATCTCTTTTTGAACTAATAGTATTCTATTCTTTTTTCCTTTAAGTATTTCTAAAGCATCGGCATCATAAGATGGAGCAATTACTACTTCACAAAATAATTTATGTATTTCTTCAGCTGTTTTTACATCAATTTGTGTGTTAGAAATTAAAATCCCTCCAAATGCTGAAATTGAATCTCCTGCTAAGGCATCTACATAAGCCTGGTAAATTGTATTTCGTTGTGCAATTCCACAAGCATTGTTATGCTTTAATATTGCAAAAGTTGGCTTTTCATTATTAAATTCTTGAATTAAATTTACTGCTGCATCTACATCTAATAAATTATTATAAGATAATTCTTTTCCATGTAATTTATCAAAAATAACATCAAAATCACCAAAATAAAACCCTCTTTGATGTGGATTTTCTCCATAACGTAATACTTTGCCATTTGTTTCACTTATTTTTAAGGAAGCAATTTCATGATTTTTATTAAAATAATTAAAAATTGCAGTATCATAGTGACTAGATACATTAAATGATTTGGCTGCAAATTGTTTACGTTGCTCAAGAGTTGTACTTCCGTTGCCTACTGTAATTATTTTTAAAAAAGTATTATATTGATTTATAGATGATACACAAATAACATCGTTATAATTTTTAGCTGCTGCTCTAATTAATGAAATGCCACCGATATCAATTTTCTCAATAATTTCTTGTTCTAACACTCCACTTATTACCGTTTTTTCAAACGGATATAAATCTACAATTACAATATCAATTTCTGGTATTTCAAATTTTTGCAATTGTGTTTTATCGTTATGATTATCTCTTCGGCTTAGGATGCCTCCAAATACTTTTGGATGTAATGTTTTTACTCTTCCGCCTAATATTGATGGATATGAGGTTAGATCTTCAACTGCTACTACTGGAATACCTAGTTCAGTAATGAATTTTTCCGTTCCTCCAGTTGAATAAATTACAATGCCAAGTTCGTGTAATTTTTGTACGATAGGAGCCAAACCTTCTTTGTGAAATACTGAAATTAAAGCTGATTTTGATTTTTTTGTTGTGTTCATTTTTTAATGTTGAGTTGTTTTGCAAATCTACATAATGGAGTATGTTTTTTTGTTATTAGCTCTTAGTTAATTCAAAAGCTTATTAACAGGTTTTTAACGATTATTACTTATTGATTTATTAGAATATGTTCTTTTTTTATTTTAAAGGATAATTAAATAAGTTTATTACATTCTATATTTTTTAAGCTGATAAATAGAGTAAATCCCTAAAACTAATTCCGCTATTACTGCAAAAATATATCCATCACTTGGCAGTCCATCTATTATCATACTTAACACTCGTCCTGTGGCAAGGGGGAGCATAAATAAAATATTCAGTTGCGTTGCTAACTTCCAATATTCAGTTTTAAAAGTGCCTAAAAACCAAATGAAAGAAAATCCAAGATATAAAAACATTATTGCTCTCAATAAGTTTGAAATATCGTTTGTGTCCACTTGAATATCTAAATATTGTGAAATTAAAGAAAAAGGATATACACCATAAATTATTGCAGTTGGTACAACAATAATGAGTGATATAATAAGGTGTAAATTCTTAAAAATCCAATTTATTCTATATTTCATGGCACTGTTATTTATTTTTTAGATGAATAGACGTTGGTTATTTCAATAGTCCTGTAAAAATAGAAATGTAATATAAGCCTGTTAAAATAAAAACAATTCCTGCTATTTTACGCATTACTTTTTCAATTTTAGTGATTTTATTATAGAAAACACCTATTTTCCCTGCTGTAAACGCTAATAAGTAAGTAAAAAGAATAACTGGTAACCCTGTTCCAAATGCAAATATAACAGGTAAATATAAACCATCTGCTGATGCTATAGTCATTGGAATTAGCATTCCAAAATATAAGGCTCCACTGTATGGGCAGAAAGCTAAAGCAAACACAACACCAATTAAAAATGAACCTAAAAGCCCTTTATCTTTAAATTCATCACTTAATTTTTCTTGAAAATTTGACTTTCCTAAAAAATTTAATTTAATAATATTCAACATTATTAATCCAATAATTATAAGTAATGGACCTAGAAATTTCTCTCCATTTTGATTAAAAAAACGGGCTATATGAAACTTACTTGCTCCAAAATATAAAATTAACCCAATAGCTGTATAGCTAAAGGTCCTACCTAAAGAATAAATAATACCACTAAAAAAAACTTTCTTTTTATTTGAAATGTTCTTTGAGATAAATGCCGTAGCGGTAATATTTGTGGCTAAGGGACAAGGACTAATTGCGGTCATCAATCCAAGTGCTAAAGCCGATAAAAACGGGACATTATAGTTGTCTATTAAACTTTGTAAAAATTCCATTACAATTTCTTTAACTCGTTTTCAATCTTGATTTTTAACTCTTTTGAAAATTCCTCTTGCTCTTTCCCTTTTGAAAAACCAAAATCTGTTAAATCAATATGAGTTTCTTTTCCATCTTTAATTACATTCAAGAAAAGTGCTGTTCCTGTTGCTTCAAAGTTTTCTGCGATATTGTAATTGGCATCATCATCTACATTTACGGTCTTAAAAACCACTTTTGGCTCGTTTTCAAAATAGGTGTCAATCGTATATTTTGCACTTGCTTCAATTGCTTTGCAGGTTACACATCTATGCGTTCCATAAAAGTCGATAACTTCTATTTTGTTTGCTTCATTTGTTGAAGAAGTTTGATTTTCTTGTGCTTTACCTTTGCAAGAAACAAATAGTAAACCGATTGCTAAGATTGATAAAATCGTGAATTTTTTCATGTTTTTTGTTTTTTTAATTATTGATTACAATTTGATTTGTTTTTATTAAGGATATCTGTTTTGATGTAATCGTTTTTCAAAACTGGTTTCCATTTAAATTCTTTTATTTCTGTTACAGTAAAATTATCTTTAGGGTTGGTTGATAATAATTTTTGAGAAAAATCGTCTTCCATTTCTCTGAGTTTGTCTAAATCACAAGCAGGCAATTCTCCTTTAATGGCTTTTGCTCCAAGTTTATTTATTTCTTGAGGTTTTACACCTTTATTTAAGTTAACCAAGACGGTTTTTCCGTTGTCTTTTCGTTGGATAATATAAAATCCATTTTCAATAGTATTATCTACATAGAATGAATTAAACTGATAACGACCACCTGAAATGTAAACAGCAACATCAGTTAGGCAGGGTGAACTTTTACTCACTATTCTGGTATTGGTTCGGTCAATTATTCCATTTGGATATAAAGCATCTAATCCTTCTTTAATGCCTAAAAAACCGACAACCAATCCATCACATAAATGTCCGTGAAATTTTTCTAAATCTTCTAAATTTAATTCGTGTTCCAAAGTTAATCTCCCTTTTGAAAAATCGGTGTCAATTACTTTTATGGTTAATGTTTTGTTATTTTCCTTAGTTAGGTTATTCTGTTTTTGACTACAACTTATTACTGAAAATAGAGCAATTAAGTAAATTAATTTTTTCATAAAATAATATTAAATAAATATCCTGAAATAATAATGCAAAGTGTAACCACACCAAAGAAAATACCTATAAGTTTAAAGGTCATTACTTTCTTTAAAAGCATTGCTTCAGGCAATGACAATCCTACAACTCCCATCATAAATGCAATGGCTGTTCCAATGGGAATTCCTTTTGCTACCAATACTTGAACTACTGGCAAAATTCCTGATGCATTTGAATACATTGGTATGGCTAATATGGTTGCAATAGGCACAGCAAATAAATTGTCTTTACTCATATATTTCTCAAAAAATCCTTCTGGAATATAACCGTGCATTAATCCACCAATGGCAATTCCTACAATTACGTAAGGAATTACACCTTTTAATATATTGAGTACTTCATCCCAAATAATAGGTAGACGTTGTTTAAACGTTTGTTTTTCGGCAATAAAGGCATCTTGCTCTTTTTGTGCATTATCTAATACTTGTTTTACCCAAGGTGTTAAATAACGTTCTAATTTTAATTTTTGTAGAATGGCTCCTGCAATTGTCCCTAATAATACACCACTAACCACATAAATGGCTGTCATTTTTACACCAAAAAGACCAATAAATAAACCAATGGCGACTTCATTAACCAATGGTGAAGTGACCAAAAAAGCAAAAGTTACTCCTAATGGAATACCTCCTTTTACAAAACCGATAAATAAAGGAACAGAAGAGCAAGAGCAAAAAGGCGTTACAACACCAAAAAGGCTTGCCATTAAGTACTCAAATCCATATAATTTATTTCTTGATAAGAAATTACGAACCTTGTCAATAGGAAAATAACTGTTTATTATTCCCATTAAAAAGATAATGACAAATAGTAATAGTAAAATTTTTGTGGTATCGTAAATAAAGAAATTTAAGGCTTCTGCTAAATGTTGTCCTTTTTCTAAATGTAGTACATCAAAAACAAACCAATCGGCAATATTTTGTATCCAATCGAACATTTAATCAACAACAATTTGGTTGAGAACAATCACAACTATCTGCATTTAATAACTCTTCTACATTTCCTTTGGTTGGAAATCCTTTAGATGCCCATTTTATTATTCCGTCACGCATATTATATACATTTTCGTAACCTGCATTCATTAAAAAGTAAGTTGTTTTCAAACTTCTTTCTCCGCTTCTGCATACCATTACTATTTCTTTGTCTTTTGGAATTTCATTAATTCTGTTTTCCAATTCATTTAAAGGAATGTTTATATAATTAGGTACATCAAAAGTAATTGTTGTTACTTCTGACTGATTTCTAACATCTACAATTAAGGCTCCTTCTTTTACTTTTTCCATTGTTGTGGTTGGGCAAATTTCGTTCGCTTGCTTCATCTTAGATTATTTTAATAGGTCTATTATTTCGTTTTTACTTGGAACTCTTCCTTTTATGGTTATTTGCTCGTCAATAACCAATACCGGTGTTGATAAAACGTTGTATTCCATTATTTCCATAATATCTTCCACTTTAATGATTTTAGCATCAATGTTGTTTTCCTTTACAACTTCTTCTACTAATGCTGTTGTAGTTTTACATTTAGGACAACCTGTTCCTAATATTTTTATTGTTTTACTCATAATTATCTGTTTTGTTTATCGTAAATAAGCGATGAGATTAAGTTTTAAAAAATTATTTATCAAAGAAATCTGTAAATATCTCTTTTGCTTTCTTCCAATTTTCTCTGTTAATACAATATTTAATTTTGGGTGGTTTCAATTCTCCTTGAATTAATCCTGCATTTTTAAGTTCTTTTAAATGTTGTGAAATGGTAGATTGTGCTAAAGGCAACACATCAACCAAATCTCCTGTAAAACAGCAAGATTGATTTTTGAGATGTTTTAAAATAGCAATACGTGTAGGGTGTGCCAATGCTTTTGCAAACATTGCCAATTCTTCCGTAGTTTCTTTGTAATCTATATTTTCTAAAGTTCTTTTCATTACTTATCGCAAATGTACGATAGGTTTTTTTAATAAACTAATTTTTTTTGCTTTTTTCTGTGTTGGGGAAATTTTACTCTTTTATTTTTTAGGGTTAGATTTGTGAAGTGGCAAAAAATAAATGTGTAAAATATGCGATTGCCATTTTTTCTAATTGGGCATAACGTCAGTTTGTCTAAAAACTGCTATTTATTTCTTATTTTTTCAAAAATAGTAATAATTTTTTTTAGAAATCAGGATATTACGGTTTTTAGCAAAATTGTATTTAGCTATATTTAAAAGATAAGA
>Ga0256840_1000904_pt1 | contig 29320 bp, 33 predicted proteins | sample 355202metaG_FD_185969 | JGI IMG/M metagenome (GOLD analysis project Ga0256840, IMG submission 185969) | Hydrothermal vent microbial communities from Mid Atlantic Ridge, Atlantic Ocean - 355-202 | ecosystem: Environmental > Aquatic > Marine > Hydrothermal vents | place: Atlantic Ocean: Mid... | reverse complement strand
TACGCCAGCGCTGATTTTAGAACTGGAAGCTCAGCATGTTAACCGAGGTCTTGCACACCAGAATGCACAGGGATCTGAAAACACAGTGATTGAAGACGGAGCGATAAAATAATGGCCGATATTCAAGCTGAAACATCGGATGATGAAACTGCCAGTGTCTCACGCGGAAAAAAGGTGTTCCGGTGGTCATTGATTGTCACCGGCATCCTTGCTGCACTCATTGCCGTCGGCCTGGCGGTCAGCGTCAGCTACAGCAACATTGAAACCATTGACCGGTTTATGCTCGATTTAAAGCCGTGGCTGGGATATTGGCGACTGCTATTGTTTGCCGCTGTTTTCGGCGGCTGGAACCGGTGGTCAGCAATGTATGCGCTCTGGGCTTCTATGAGCGCTGAACAGCTGGATCTGATGATAGGCTGTCGCTGGCGAATGGCTGCCTGGGTGTTAGTGATGGAAGCGGTGTTTTCTCAGCATGTGCTGATTGATTTTGTTAATAACCTATTGCAGGCAGGGGCCGCATCATGAATGTATCAAGCTATCTTGAGCTTTATTTGACGCTGTTCGGCTGGCATATGTACTCGGTATTCTGGGATATTCTGATGGATACCGGCATTGCCTATATGCCCTTTGTCGGCATGTTTCTGCGCAATATTATTGAACCCATTAAAAGCCAGGATGCCAAAGATGCCTCTATAACATCTCTTAAGCGGATAGAGATTGATATATTTATCATGTTTACCGTGATCGTACTGGCTGTGCAGCCATTTATCAGCATTAAATACAATGGCCTGAACTATACGAAAGCCTGTACCGCAAAAGGAGTCGCTGCCGGTACGGTAAAAGCCGGAAAAACAGGAACAAGCTATGACAGCACCTTTACAAAAGCCTCCTTAGGCGGCGGCAGCGTTAAAGCGCCTATTTGGTGGTATGGGGCGCTGGCCATTATCGGCGGCTTTAATGATGCGGCCATTTTAAAAATCCCCTGCAGCGCAGACATTCGTCTGCTGGAAGTAAAGCTTGAGAATGCCAGAGTCAAAGATCCTCATTTAAGACGGCAGGTGCAGCAGTTTCATAAAGACTGCTATAGCCGTGCCAGAGCTAGTTTTTTAGATAACCCTGACAAGTATAAACTGCCCAAGGGTATGGACCCCAAGAATATAGACTGGATGGGGTCTTCCTATTTTGTGGGCGGACTCTATAAAGATATTCAATCCCAACAGGAAATTGTCGGGTTTAAGTACAACAAAGCGCGTGACCAGAAATATTACAATCCCAAAGTCTACATACCTGTAAATGGCAGGCCAACTTGTCAGCAATGGTGGACAGGTGCAGGCCACAATAAAAAATTAGGTTTGCGTGATGCACTGAAAGGCCAGATTGAGAAAGATACTATGGATCAGCTGTATCTTAAGTTTGGCGGGACCAACAAGGCGATAGTTGACAAAAGGGCGATCCGTTCGCTAATCAGCCGTGAAAAGTTGAATTTCAGCGGTTTGCGCAATCTGAACACGTATAACGACCTGCGTATAGGCAACACCTATAATTCAGCTGTGGCAACTGCTGGCGGACTGCTAGAATCCATTTCATTTTACCCGAAGATGTATATGCTGAAAACGGCCGCCCCAATTATTCAGGCAACTATTCTGATGCTGATCTATATGCTGCTGCCGTTTTATTTTGTCTTTTCGTCCTATGATATGGGCAAGATGATCTTTATGACCATTATCATCTTTTCAGTCAAGTTCTGGACAGTCCTTTGGGCGGTGGCTCACTGGCTGGACAATAATTTGCTGGATGCACTGATGCCGGGGATGCTGCTGTCAGCTACCGATGCGCTAACGCAAAATAATATTGTCGTTAAGATGGTGATTAACTTTGTGACAGGGGCTTTGTTTGTGGTGATTCCGGTGTTTTGGTCAGGGTTATTGACTTGGGCTGGGCATAAAGTTGGAAATGCGATGAGTCAATCTATGGATAATATGGGGAAAAGCTCTGGATCAGCTGGATCGGGAGGAGGTAGTGCAACAGCAGGGGCTGCAAAATCCGCAGTAAAAAAAGGGAAATGATATTTAACCTGATCTATAATTTTATTTACTAGGAAACGAATCGTATTCATTTGTTCCGTAAAAAAAATCATAGTCAATTCCTTCTTGAATGTAATCAGTTCCATTCAAATCTTCTGTTTCTCCAGCATTATCCAACACCCCAAACCGAGCAGCCACTACAAAGCCAGCAATAACAAGCAAGGCGCTCAATGCCTGAACAATGAAAGGCAATAGCACTATCAAGATAACAGCCCCTATTATCCGCGACACGGTTTTAATTTGATAGAAGGCTTTGACCTTAGCTAACAATTGCTGTGCTGCCGTCAATAAAACACGTCCTGCTTTCAGCTTTCTTGCAGTGCAGTTTTTAAAAAAAACCGCTCCGAGCACCAGCGATGCCACTAGCAAGGCAGCCAAACCTAATGCGCCCAGTGTAATGATCCAGTCAGGACTGCCATAGGAAATAAAGGTCAGCGCCATCACTAGCGGGGCTGTTGCCAACCCGCCTGCCATCGCCAGACACTTGCCTGCGGTATTTGCCAGACAGAGAGATTCTTTGGCTTCGACAGGCATATACCGCGCTATATTATAATTAAATCGCTGAGTTGCCAGCAATAGAGCAAGGACTGTGACTATTGCAGCGGCCAGTAAAAATGCTTCCATAATATTTCTCCCATTGTTTCTTTGTTAAAGAAATTTTTAATACCTGCTATAACCAGGCTGGTTAATTGAATTGATAACAAATAGGCCTCGGATCAGCCAGGCTATAAACAGCCCAGCTAAACCGCCGACAAACATAGCATCAAAGGCTGATTCATAAAAGAATAGTGGCAAATTCGTGCTGCAGGTAAACTTTAAATAGAGCAACCCTGTGACAATACCTGTCAAGCCCGCCTCGATTAACATTAATTTACCCAGACTGGAAATATCATGCAACGGTGATACCGAATTGAGCAAGCTCAGCAATGAGGCTGATGCCACCAGATAAACAGTGGTTCTGAGAGAAAGCAGACCGTTGACAAAAAAACTTTTTCCCAAGGTGTCGCTTAAATCAAACTTAACCCATTCAATTGCCATATGGCTTGCCAGAAACAATAGCAAGACTGTCAGTGCTACCCTTACCTGCTCAAAAACAGACAGTTCGTTATATATTTTCATATTTTCCCCCGTTTGCCTCTGAATAGTAAATAAAAGTTATCCACAGTTTTGTGGATAACGCTGTGTAAAAGCTTATCAAGCCAAATATAACTTAATATTATATCAGTATTCTTGCTAGATTGTCTAGTTTTTAGACTTGTGACAAACCGTTCTTTTAGTTAATTACCCTCATCGTTAGCTCTGTTATTTTAGTTCAATTCTTGATTGAGAAGCTTGCGTTTGTGCAACCTCAACCAAGGTTTCAAGTCTAACTACTCTCTTATCTACATTGGATAGAGTGGATTCAACACGATCAATATCTCTATTCATACGTTTTACTTCATCTGTCAGGCGTAATACATCTAATAGCATATCTTTCCAGCCAGTCATTTATAATGCTCCTCGCCGCTCTAAAGAAGTTAACGTTTTATCCAGTCTCTTACGGGTACTTGCGGTATCCTCAATAGCCTCTTTGAGTCTTGAAGAAACCAGTTCCATTAATTCGGATGGTTAAAACTTGCCATCTTCACCTTATTTATCATTTCACTTGCTTAACTGCTTGATTACATCATTGTTTATGTCTATCTTCAAATACCTATCATTAATAATATCTTTACAAACATTCTCAATCTCGGCAATCATATTCGTAATGCCTTCTTGGACTGTACCTAGTTTTTCATCGTCCAAACACCCCATAACTTCTTTGTATTGATTTAAAAACTCAAGGTATAGGTCAATTTTTCCGCTCAAGAATGTCCTTACCTCTCTACTATCTGAATTGGTTCTTTTATTAAGCAAATTAATAAATTTTAAAGTGGTAGTAGAAAGTTTCATAAACAGGTCTTTAATGTCTTCTTTATCACAACTTTTAGCTATTTTTTCTGATTTCCTTCTAAGCTGAAAAATCCTCTTATCTACCGCGCTTTTTTCTCTGTCAGAAAAGCTAGCTGATCTACGTATATCTCTATGAGTTAAATATAAAAAACAACCCACAAAAAATACAATTCCAAAAAAAACTAAAAATGTATTTAATGTATCAGAAAAAGAACCAAAAGAATCATAGCTGGTTGTCTCGTACCTTGGAAGCGCCGCAATACACTTAACAGGAATCACGCTGACCATAATGATATTGATAGTTATATAAATAGATTTTTTTTTTAAAATATTCACTAAATTTTACTCCATTTCTTTGTTGGCCTGTTTTATTGCAATTTCTGTTACCTGGTAATATCGTGAAACCCCAAAGCCTACAAACGATGCTAGTAAAAATAATGGAGAATGAAGAGCAATTGATTGAACCCCGAAGGAAAACAATATATAAGACGAAACACTAATACCTAGTGATATTGACGCGATAAGACTAATTATTTTATTGTTCATTTTAAATCCTCTCAGTAATAACTGAAACAGCAAAAGATTTTATTTAGATGCGAGCTAGAGCTTTCATCTTCAATCATCTGCGTATGATCGTAAAGGAGAACTAGCAGAGACTTGAATTGACTAATTTATATTCAATTTAATAGAGACTACTGGTTACAGGACTTGTAGTTGTTTTTTTTCAGGTTTATACACAGGATTTGTTGATAACCTTTGTGTTATTTTTTGAATCCGTTAATTAGTTTCATAATTAAGCTTTAAATCAATTGATCTTGATCGCTTAATGACCGCAGAAAGAACGTCTTGAATTGACTTGAATTGACCACTTTCAATAGCACTTTGAATGTCTAAGCACTCATACATTCGCCCATACAGCTCAGACCTTTCTTTATCTTTATCAAGAGGATTTTCGATATATTTAATCGTATCATCTGTAATCATTATCTGGCTCCGCTTTTATATTTCAAAAACATCTCAGTATCTATTACGCTCTTTGTAAGAAGACAGGAGAAAAGGGAAAGAAACCACAATAAAAGCAATTAAAAGAAGCTGTGCGTATTCCCAATTTATAACTTTAAACATCACCCAAGGTATTTTTTCTTCTTTATCCACATCAGACCATGCCAACGAAAGAAGTCTTTTTTCATTATCCATTCTTTCTTTCTCAAGGTATTCCTCAGCTTGTAATTCCATCTTTTTTTGTACTTCAAGCTGCAATTTTTTCTCTGGTGTTGAGTTCACTTCAATAAGCGTGTCATTGACCTGCATAATTGCAAAAAAACACAAAACGAGCATAACAAGTATTAATTCTTTCATCATTTATTTTCCTACCTATCCAGTCCGCTATTTTGATACATTTAGGTATATTTCCACACCAGATTTTTTAGAAGCTTTCACAAGATTTTTATCTAACGTTGCTAGAGGTATGCTTTCCCGAATAGCTAATTCAAGATAAGCGGCATCGTAACTACTTAAGTTGTATGCTCTTCCTAATGCTATCGTTTTACTAAAAGATTGAAATGCTGTTAAAGGGTCTACTTGAATAGGAAGGTTTTCTAGTTGAATTATAAAGCCTTCAATTTCTCCAACGGTGATTTCAGCTCGTTTTTCTGCTCCTAGTAAAACATTAGATGCTTCTAAATGCCATAAATTAGGAACAAGAGCATTGATGCTAGAAAAACTTTTAAGTACATTTTCAGCATAGCTTTGATCTTTCTCTTTGTTACTCTCAAGTAACCAGCGCATTGCTACAGAATTATCTAATACAAAGCCAGTCATTTTCGACCACTTTCTTTTAAGCTATTTAATAATTCATCAGACATTTTATGTTTTTTTGCTTTTAGGATATTACTAATTGCGGCCTCTGTTTTCAATTTGCTGGAAGAACGACTTGGAATAATATCAGCTATAGGTTTTCCGTGATTTGTAATCGTAAAGGATTCTCCTGTTCCAACACGGCGAAGTATTTCGGGTAATTTTGTTTTTGCATCATAAGAGCCAATTCGTTCTAGCATGAATAAAGTCCAACTTAATTAAATAAATTTTAGACCATACTACTGGTCTGATAAGACAAAGTCAACACTTTAGACCAGTAGTACGGTCTAAATAAGTAATATGCTACTATTTATATGGTTTATGATATATTGATTATTTAACGCAATATGTAACCAAAAAGCATATTAAAATTACTTACTTTTAATAGTTACACAAACGGTCGTTTATGAAACGGGTAAATACATGTTAATTGGTTATGCACGAGTTTCTAAATCTGATGGCTCACAAAATCTTGATCTTCAAATTGATGCGCTCAAACAAGAGGGTGTTTCAGAAGACCATATTTATAGTGATCAGGCTTCAGGAAAAAAAGATGATCGCCTAGGGTTATTGTCCTGTTTAAAATCCCTAAGAGCCAATGATACTTTAATAGTATGGAAACTCGACCGCTTAGGCCGAAACTTAAAACACCTAATTAGTGTTGTTCATGATCTGGATGAAAAAGGAATTTCATTTAAAGTTTTAACAGGTCAAGGGGCAAATATTAATACTTCGACCCCTCACGGAAAATTAATCTTTGGGATATTTGCTTCTTTAGCCGAGTTCGAACGTGATTTAATTAGTGAGCGTACCAAGGCTGGTTTGGCCTCAGCCAGAGCAAGAGGCCGCACAGGTGGGGCAAAACATGTTTTAACCAAGGCTCAAGTTAGATTAGCTCAAGCGGCTATGGGAAATAAAGAAACTGTAGTTTCAGAGCTTTGTAAAGAACTGAAAATTACTAAACCCACTTTATATAGATATGTTGATCCCAAAGGCAATTTAAGAGAATATGGGAAAAAGGTTTTAGGTGCCTATAAATGATTGATAACAAATAATTAAAAAGTTTTGAAACAGATCATAAAGGATTTGTATCAAATTTACCTTGGGCAAAAAATTGGAATCAATAACCTATCTAACAAAAAAGCTCTTTCAACAGCTCGTTTGCAACCAATGCGCGGTTCTTTTACAAAAAAACCTGCTTCATGGGAAAAACAGGTTGAGAGTGGTAGAAAGGTTTTTTTAATGCTTTTGAAACACTATGGGGTATTTTCAATCTTATATTTTTTAATGAAATTTTAACGCTAACGCAAAAAATAATTATTAATGCGCTTTAAGTATTATTAAGCCGTCATTCAAAGATAAATTGAAACGCTGTAAATTTTGTAGCAGAGTTTTTGGAACATCTTCAAAGCTTTGAAAAAAGAGAATAAAGGTTCCCTCAACGTCAACAGCCTGAGCCAAATTATCAAGGTTGCAATACAGAGGCTCATCAATAATGTAAGTCACATTTCTGTCGGTCATGTCTGGGATAGCTGCCATATTATTTACACTGCCCCGTTCTTTTTGCAAGAAATACATGTCAACTAATAAAGCGTTTTCCATGTTATCTGCCAAAGCATTTGCCAAAACAGTTTTTCCTGATCCCGTTACTCCTTCTATACCAATCAATTTAGGTGCTGACGCTATTGCACAGTCATCCAGTTTTTTTTCGATCATTAACTGACTGATAGCGCAGTCCATTGATGATTCATTAAAATCTGATGCCCATTCTTGCTGGCTCATGCTTGTATCTGAATTTTCAAATGTACTCATTTCTTCTTCCTGTTAACTTTATTTAATTCGATATTTGATAAAATGGATTTCGTTCCATTTGTGTTACAAAATACGACCCTTATTGCTCTATCATGGTACGGGAAACCAATACTGGATAATGTTTTATTGCCAAGTCTTTGGCTAGTTTTGTACCAGGAACGGGGGCTATTTTTATTCCTCCCGCCGCCTGCTGTAATTTATTTAACTGCTGTTCCGTTTGCACATTAACCGCTAAACCCAACGCTGAATATGCTTTTAATTTTTCCTGATGCTCCCGCAACCAAGTTATTGATAAAGAGTCATAGCCTACGATGAAAAGAGGAAAGCTTAAATAAGGATATTTTACAGGACGAGACCGAACCCTTCCGGGTGACAGGTTGAGCGTCACTACTGGAAATCTCTGATAGTTAACATTATGAGGTGCAGTAGGACTGGATTGTAACTGTTGGTTTGTTACGCCAGGATGTTCTAGCGGTTGAGTCTTTCCGCTATCATATATCACGACAGGTTCGGCTATCACTGAGGAACCGTAACCGTAGCCTATAGTAACGACAAATAACAGAAGTGAAGAAAACGTCCGCATAAGAAATCTTCAATAGGTTTTATTGATGTTTTTCGAGTGTGATTGAATAATCAAGAAAAGCCAATGTATTCAGTGTCAATTCAAGCTCCAAAACCCCATCCTGCACATCACCTTCTAGTATAAAAATATCTTTCTTGTGGTTTTTAAGTTTGTCCGTATCGTGTGAAAAAGGCAATTCCAAACCTTCATTAGTTAATAGCTCAGTTGAAACGGTGACCTCATATTTTCCACTAGGATTCATTGAGCGCTCATGCTTGCTATGTTGCTCAATGAATCCATTATCAATCTCAATACGAGAATTTTCTCCTATTGTTGGCTGGCTTAATGCACCAAAAATGACATTGATGTATCTCCCGGTTCCTTCCCAGTTTTTTTCTGCAAGAACGCGTCTTTCAACGGTTTTCATAATATATGGAATTTTAATTTTTACATGACCCGAGCCGGTCACATTGTACCGTAGTTTCTTTTTTATTTCGGTTGACCCATTTGCTGTAATTTGATCAGAATCTACGGCAGTAAACGCCCGGTTAGGCCGGGTGATTAGTAACGTATAATCCCTTGTTTTAGATGCACTAGCGTACAACCCTATCCAATTTTTACGGTCCCTATTCTGTTGATAGAGCCGTTCTATGAAAGGCATGGGGGTATAGATGTTCTGGTTGTGTATGAAGTTATCACGAGCACTGGTATTGAATATACTTATCTCTTGATAGCTCTCATTATTTAAAGGCTCCACATTCAAACCTGGAGCGGTTTCTATGATTGTCGCCCCTCTCGGTAGGTAAGTATAACTGTATACGCTTGGTTCTGCCTGAGCCGCTTGCGACCCAAATAAGCAGATGGAGAATATTAGAATTATCTTTCTTTTCATTTTGTACACCATAATAGTAATAAAAGAGAATTATATTATTATAAAAATTAAAGATTATTAGTACAAAAAACCCTAACTGAAAACCTGGTAGGTTTATTAGCCATTGATTTTAAATGTTCTTTTAAAATAGTAAGTGATATGACGTGGCAATGGATGGATTTAAAATAATAAAAATATTCTCGGAGAATAATTTATCTTTTGATACTATTTCAGGTAATGATATTTAAAAATACATTGAAGAGGATAATTAAAATTGAACCACACGCACATTAATAGCCCCACACCCACCACATTTCAAGTCCGAATCGTTAAAGACGGAAAAGAGAGAAGCCGTGCCTTTGCTTTTAGACACTGGGGCGGCAGAGAGAAGGCATTAAAGGCGGCTATTAGCTGGCGAGATCAGATGTATGTTTTGATGAATAAAAACCTAAAACGAAGGGTTACATCGCCGTTAAAAAACAACAAATCAACAGGGGTCGTTGGCATTAGCCGAACTATACAAACTGATTACAGGAAAAGCCTGTCCTACCTTATTTTTCAGGTTAACTGGACAGATGAAACGGGAAAAAAGCACACTAAAGGCTTTAGAGTTGGGAATATTGAAACGTATGATAAAAAGCTGGAAGAAAAAGCCTTTAAAGCTGCAAAAGCGTTTCGTAAAGACTATGAGCATTGCGTAGATACGGGAACAGTTGCCAAATTCGACCTCTTAGACTACTTTAATTGGCGAGAATCTGATTAAATAATGTTGCAACAAGGTTGACACAAAAAAGTAAAAGCTTATAATGGTTATAACTTAGTTATCACTCAGATGTTTTTAATGCAAACCTTAGTCAGAAAAATAGGAAATTCAACAGGGATGATTATCCCTGCAAATATTTTAAAAAAATATAGTTTAAGTATTGGCGATCAACTTGATATTCAAGATGATAATGGACGGATAGTTATTATCCCCACTCAAACGAAACCCAAGTACACGCTTACACAGCTGTTAGATAAATGTGATGAAACAGCTCCAATGCCTCAAGAAATAATTGATTGGGATAAAACACCCGAAGTAGGGAATGAGAAATGGTAAGAAAAGCAATATTTGATAGAGGGGATATTGTGAGAGTGTGTTTAAACCCGACAGCAGGAAAAGAAATTAAGGGTGATTATCGTCCTTGTCTAGTCTTGTCACCCAAAGCATTTAACCGTCTCGGTATCACACTTATTGCTCCGATTACACAAGGTGGCAACTATGCCAGAGTAGAGGGGTTTACGGTTACATTAATGGGGTCGGGTACAGATACACAAGGTGTTGTACTCATTAGCGGGATTAGGATGGTTGCTCGTAAGGCAGCTAAAGTTGAAACGGCCCCGCCTGAAATTGTTGATGAAGTTTTGGCTATTTTAGCTACATTGGTTGAACCAGAATAACGGAGCTATATGAATGATTAACATAGATGGCAAACAAGCAAATCTACTTACTGTAACCAGGGATATGTTTACTGGAAATATTAAACATGTCTTCATTGTTCTGACCAGAGGAATATTATTATCATACGCTTTTCTTTTGGCACTCTATTTCTTTGGCATTATTCATGAGCCACCAAGTTTAAATAGTTTTAGTTCATTATTATTTGGACAGTTCTTGTTAGTTTCTTTCGCTTTATGGATAAATAAAAAGTACCCAAAACACAATCCTAGCGAAACCAAAAATAGTTAAAAATGAGAGTGAAGAATTAGTAGAGCAAGTGATTTCATCGTCGGCAACTGTTTACCAGGATTTAATAGGTAGGAGTAAATAAAATGAAAGAACTTATATTTATCATGCTTTTCCTATGCTTTTTAGCACTTTTAGACATAAATGACACAATTGTTGAAGTTAATCTAACGCCAGAAGAGAGAACTCAATTAGCAGAGCAAGCGGAGTTAAAAGCAAAATCAAAAGAGTTAGCGCTTGAAATAAAGATAAAAAAGAATGAGGAAAACACCAGTCGCTTGCTATCTTTATCATGGGATGAAGTAGGGGGTGAAGAAAAACCAGAGTGGTTAGCTCTTCAATTGATCAATAGCAGCCTAGCCCACATTGTTTTCCCAGTTATATTTATAGTATGGATTTTTGTATTTATGCTAAGTGCTTTTAATAAAGGCAGAAATGGTTATTAATACCAGCAAGGATAAATCATGACAGTAAGCACAGACTTAACAAAATAGCGGAGTGCAAAGAGTATGGCTAAGTACCCACGTAAAATTAATTTAACCTTTTAAGAAAACGCAACCTTGTAGGTTGTTCCAATATTAGAAAGCACCTGAAATAATTCTTGTTTAAGCGAACGATAAGACTCATAGGCTGAAAAAGGAAGCCACTCGTATTTTATTTTTCGCCATATAATCTCAATAATATTTAACTCAGGTGAATAAGGGGGTATACGATAAATCGTCAAACCTCTTTCTTTCCATGCTTCAAGATTATCATTAAACTCTTTGCGAACAAACATTATGATGATAGTGAGATAGAAGCGGTTGTTTTGTTGGTGAGCTAATTCCTGAATTAGAGTTATAACGCCATATGTAAAGAAACTGCAATGGAGGCATTGCAAAGAATTTTTTTGAGGTTTTTCTAAATGAAGCAGTTGAGTTGATTATGACAAAAGAAGGCAGGCTTAAAGAATCAAATGAATTTATAGCAGTAATTGCCGGTTGCGGCCGTAAGTTTTTCCAACACAAAGGCTTTGTATCAACTCTTGAACTATCAATAACTGGACGTGTTTTCTTTATCGATTATTACACAAAAAAACGTATTTAATAGTTTCTTCTTTATATCGAAACCATCAAGTAAAAACCTCTATAAATCCAGTTAGGGTTTATTGTTTACGCAGTAGGAAGAACAAGTTTAATATCATGGCAGATATAATTCTATTGTTGGGGTCTGTTTTGAAGCATGTTTTCGGGTTAAATGAATATCAGTATCGGCAAAAAAAAACTCGTCAACCCATCATTATTGATACGAAAAATTTAATAAACGGCCACCTTTTATTAACAGGTATGTCTGGAACAGGAAAAAGCTTCCAGGCACAGCGTCTGCTAGCAAGCGCATTACAGCAAAACCTTGACGTTGATATCTTTGATGTTCACAATGAGCTGGAACAGCCAGGTGCAGTTTCAGCACTTTATTCCGAGTCTACTCAATTAGGTTACAACCTCCTGGCCATTAATTCAGACCCGCACTCTGGCGGTGTCCGTAGACGCATTAATGAAATAATCAGTATGGTTAACGCGACTAGCCGTAAGCTAGGGTCAAAGCAGGAAACAGCACTCAGAAACTTACTGACTGATGTCTACAGAGTGAATGGTTGCGATGATAATGAGCCAAAAACCTGGCGTAAACAGGAAATTACCAGTCAAATAAGACAAGACTTGATTGCCAGTCATAACCATCTGGAACTGAGGCAGTATTATCCGATAATAGATGACCTTTTAAGCTATGCAGACCGCAAATTAACAGCGCTCTACCTGGGAACCAATATAAAAGCAGTCTTGGCGCTTGAAAGAGTTAATCAGCTGGCTGGAACGCTTAACAGAGCATTGCAAAAGCATCAAAAGTCAACTCAAGATGAGCAGGTTGAAAAAACTGAAAAAGCATTGGAAACGGCAAAATCAAAAGTTAAGAACGAATTTGAAGCTTATGTTGATAATATTGAATCAGGCCGCGAAATCAATGATGTGATGAAATATAACAGCAAGGATGTACTGCAAAGCGTAATAGAGCGCTTAAATATTCTGAATGCTGCCGGAATTTTTCGCCCAAATCCACCGCCTTTTGGAAATGCTAACGGGCGCTGTCACCAGATCAAGCACCTAAGTGATGACCAGCAGTCTATGTTTGTCACTATGCGGCTGGAAGCCATTTTTAGACAATGCAGGGATTCAGGCGTTAAACCTGATATACAGCATGTTGTTTTTCTTGACGAAGCGCATAAATTCATTACTGAAGATCGAGATAATATAGTTAATATTATTGCTAAAGAGGGACGAAAGTTCGGCTTGGGACTATGGTGCGCCTCTCAATCGCCCACACATTTCTCCGAAGATTTTTTGACTAATTGCGGCACCACCATATTATTGGGGCTGCATTCAAGCTACTGGGAGATGGCTTGCAGAAAACTGCGAATTGATCCCGCCGTTCTAAAATTCATCAGGCCCAGGCAAGTTGCCTCTATCAAACTGCAGCTTAACGGAAGCATGGAATCTAAGTTTCAAAATGCCATTATCAATGAAACTGAACTGCCCGCTATCGCCTAATGCTTAAGAAATGGTTTAAAAACAAGGAGGATAAAAAAGCACCTCAACAGCTAAAGGCACCGAATATACCTGGAATTATGCCAGCTCATTCCATTGATAAATTATTAGGCGTACATTCAGGACGACTCACACACATCAATGAACTGTCCGGCTTATCAAAAGATAATTTTAATCGCTTTTATTTGTCAGCTATTTCTCAGTATGCACGGTTTGTTCAGCAGTTGCCTGCCTCAGAAGTTCATCACCACGCTGGAGCTGGGGGGATGCTGACCCATGCCCTTGAAGTTTGCGTCATTGCATTAAAAGTACGCAGGTCTTATCTTTTGTCGGATACAGGTGAAGCAGAAGAAATATCAAAAACACAGGATCTTTGGACATATGCCGTTTTTACTGGGGCACTTTGTCACGACCTGGCAAAAGTTGCCGTTGATCAGGTGTTAACCGTATATGATGAGAAGCACAATCCTCAAACCTGGCAGCCTTGGAACAAATTTATAGACGAACAGGGTCAGTGGTACACTTCTGAATTTGTACGTGGCAGACAGCATAGGCTGCATGAAAAAGCATCGCCTTTATTAATTCATAAAATCATCCCGGCGCATGGAATGAAATGGATAGGCAGTGATCTGGGGGTTTTCGCTGCCTGGCTGGCCTGTATTTCGGGTGATATGGATAACGCCTCTTCAATTGGAGAAATTGTAGGTATTGCGGATGGCAAGTCTGTCGCATCGAACTTAGGTGCGGGCAATGGCCGAATGCCGAGCGTCAGAACCAAACCGCTGCATGAAAAAATGCTGACTGCATTGCGTCATTTACTAATGGAGGGTGAGCTGCCGTTAAACAGGAATGGAGCGGCTGGCTGGACCAAAGGGGATGACTGCTGGCTGGTGAGCAAACTAACAGTCGATGCAATACGCGAACAGCTGACACATGAGGGGCATTCAGGCGTTCCCGCTAAAAACGGACGGATATTCGATATATTGCAGGAACACGCAGTCATTACCCCCTATGGCGATAAGGCAATATGGTCGGCTACCGTTAAAGGTGATGGCTGGAGCAATGATCTCACCTTAATAAAATTGGCTGCCAACAAAATATGGGTAAACCCAGAACAAAGACCTGATGACTTTGAAGGCCGTATAATTGTTTCAGAAACAAAAGATAATAAGAGTCACTCCGAAGCAAAGCTTATTAAGCCAGCTGAAGTAGCAAAAGATGATCTTTCATCTATTCAGGCCGTAAATATTAAAGAGGAGGCGAAAATTGAAAAAACCAACCCTCTTAAAAAGGTTGCCTACACAGAATTGGAACCATTGGAGCAGGATACCTCAAGTGTTTCAGAGGAAGATGACGACCTGCTGGCATTTTTGCCCTCTTTAAGTCCAGAGTCAGAATATTCTGATGTGGAAAAAGTTATAACTGATCAGCCAGACAGGCAGAAAGAAATTGAGCCGCAAATTAAAGCTGCTGCGGCAATCATTGAAAAGCAAATTGATGCAATAGATAAACCGAACGCTCCTTTAATTATAACTGAATCAGTTAAAAATATTGATGGGCAGCAAGGCCAGGTCAGCCTGTTTTTTAGTTGGCTTCAAGAGGGGATCAGAGCTGGAAGTTTAAAAACCAATCAGGCAAAAGCTCGAATCCACAGGGTAAATGAAGGCGTAATACTCATTACACCAGGTATTTTTCAGGATTTTGTTAAAAGACAGGCCAATGAAAATATTAAGTGGACAGCCGTTCAGCAGAAAGTGCTAAAGAAAAACTGGCATGTTCGGGATGGAAAAGGACTGAATGTAGTGAAATATCAGGTAAAAGGACAAAACAAACAAACCACGGTCAATGCGATCCTTTTTAAAGATACCGCAAAGGTTTTTGGTGAAGAACGCCCGTTGCCTGACAGCAGCCCCCATTTAATAAAGATCGACTAAAAGTTAAACAAGTGAAAGCTGATTGATGACACTGGCTAAATGTTTTTTGTTGGGTTCAATATATTCCATGGTTGTTCTTATATCAGTATGACCCAGAATAAACTGTAAAGACTTAAGGTCAGGATTGTCACCATTTTGAGCGATCAGTGTTGCCATGGTGTGGCGCAAACGGTGACTGCTTATTTTATAGCCGGACAGACGGGACATTTTCTTAAAAAAACCTTCAATTTGTGAGGTGGTCAACCCAAAACCCGAAAACCGCTCATTAAATAGCTGCAGTCTAAAAACGGGGTGATCTGAAATATCTACGGGACCCAGTTTCCGCTCAGTTTGATCTTTGAGATAAAGAAGCTCATCAATACAGCCTTTAGGTAGGGGAATTGTCCACTCTCTATGTGTTTTGCTGCCCTCTAATGATAAAAACAAATCCTTCTTTTCAAAATTGATATCCCTCCACTTTAGAGAGAGCAGCTGATTTTGCCTCATCCCCGTAAAAAACAGTACTTTTATCACAGCATCCCAGAACCACTTAGGCTGAAAACTATCTTCGTACTCATCAAGCGCATGAAATACCTTTGATAGCACATCGAGTTCTATGGTTTTCTTTCTTAATTTAGGCTTTCTGGCTTTAGGAATGCTTAAAAGATAGTTTTCATGCATCCAGTGCCGCCTAACTGCAAAATTTAAAATGGCTCTTAAATGTGTGTGATAGTTATTCCAGGTGGTTGCGGTTGCCCGTGTAAGCACCTCTTTTTTCCAGGCGACAAGAAGCGCCTCGGATATTTCAGACAATAGGGTTATTTCTGTCTCTCGGCTAAACCGTTCCAGGCAATTGCGGTAATTCTTAATTGAAGAGGGGCGGAGCGTATGATATTTCAAGTAGGAAGTTAAAAGATAATCTAACGTAATATCGTCTTTTTCCATTGCTTCATTCCTTAAATCCAGTGAACAGGATAATTATACTTGGAAAAAAATAAAAATATATGATAGTATTCAAGGAAGTGGAATGTGAAGCTGAGCTTAAAGCCCAGCTTCACTAGGTCTTGTTAACCGCAAGACACATTCCAGACATTTGGAAAGATAGCTTATATTTCAAAAAAAGCAATCTTTGCATTTCAAATAACTTTTTTTGGGAGCACGATATTTACAGGGAACTTAAATATATGTTTGATAATATCAAGCTATCTTTCGCTAACAGCAATAGGATTCCCCGTCACAGACGGGGTTCCGAAATATGGAGCTGATGATAGGAGTCGAACCTACGACCGGTTGATTACAAATCAACTGCTCTACCAACTGAGCTACATCAGCAATATTTATCCGACTATTATACAATTTTTTTTATATCTGTCTAGAGTTTTTTTAAGCTTTTTTTCTAGTCTTAATTTTGCGTTTATGAGGTTTAACAGATGAGGTATATTTTGTCTTAAATTTTAGTGATTTATCTGCTTTCGGATTATTCATATCTTTAGGCTGGAATGATGGCACTAAATGCTTTTTGCCATTGCCTATTAAATCGGCCCTACCCATTTTTTTTAGCACTTCACGTAATAAAGGCCAGTTTTTTGGGTCGTGATAACGTAAAAAAGCTTTGTGCAGACGGCGCTGTTTTATGCTTTTTGGGATGGGCATATCATCTGCTTTTCTGCTGACTTTATGCAGAGTATCTTTACCTGAATGGTACATTGCAGTAGCAATAGACATAGGGGAGGGTAGAAATGCCTGTACTTGGTCAGCCCTAAAGCCATTGCTTTTTAACCAAAGCGCCAAATTAAGCATATCAGTATCTTTTGTTCCCGGGTGAGCTGCAATAAAGTAGGGAATTAAATATTGCTCCTTGCCAGCTTCTTTGGAGAATTTATCGAACATCTTTTTAAAGCGGTCATAAGTGCCCATACCTGGCTTCATCATTTTTGATAAGGGGCCGTCTTCTGTATGCTCAGGTGCAATTTTTAAATAGCCGCCGACATGATGGGTGACTAATTCCTTAACGTATTCAGGTGATTCGACGGCCAGGTCATAACGTAAGCCGGAAGCAATAAAAATCTTTTTTATGCCCGGAAGTTTTCTGGCTCTGCGATACAATTTAATTAAAGAGGAGTGGTTGGTGTCCAGGTTATGGCAGATGCCAGGAAAAACGCAGGAAGGTTTTCTGCAGGATTCTTCTATCTTTTTATCTTTACATGCTAAACGGTACATATTGGCTGTGGGACCGCCCAAATCAGAAATATGGCCAGTAAATGCAGGAGAGGTGTCTCTGATCGCTTCAATTTCTTTGATAATAGAGTCTTCCGAGCGACTTTGAATGATGCGCCCTTCGTGCTCGGTGATGGAACAGAACGTACAGCCGCCAAAGCAGCCACGCATAATATTGACAGAATGCTGAATCATTTCAAAGGCTGGAATATTAGCGTTACCGTATTGAGTGTGGGGCAGGCGCGAATAAGGCCGGTCAAAAACGCCATCCATTTCTTTGGTTGTTAAAGGGATAGGGGGCGGGTTTATCCAGATTTGCCGTGAGCCATGACGCTGAATTAAGGGTCTGGCATTGCCGGGGTTGGTTTCGCCATGCATCACTCTAGATGCGTGAGCATATAAAACGGGGTCATCTTTTACATGCTCATAATCGGGCAGACGAATGACAGTTTGCGAGCGCTGTTTATTTGGAATAATTCGGCTAAATTGAATGACCTTTTCATCATTTGAAACAGAAGGTTTTTTGTCGCAGGCAGGTTCTTCCTGATAAGGGTTGGTTGGCGGATTAATCACACCTGGCTTATCAACTGACCTTGAATCTTTTTCAGTCCAGTCCCCTGGAATTTTCTTAACGAAATGAACCGTGCCGCGAATGCCTTTTAAATCAGTAACTGCTTCGCCATTTGAAAGGCGATGAGCAATTTCTACGATTTGCCTTTCTGCATTGCCATAGACCAGAAGATCGGCTTTTGCATCCATTAATACGGATTTACGCACTTTATCAGACCAATAGTCATAATGAGCCATGCGACGTAAACTGGCTTCAATACCTCCAATAATCAGCGGTATATTTTTATAAGCTTCACGGCAGCGATGAGAATAAACATTGACTGCACGGTCAGGGCGTTTTCCTCCATCGCCATTGGCTGTGTATGCATCATTAGAACGTATTTTCTTGTCGGAAGTGTAGCGGTTTACCATGGAATCCATGTTGCCGCCTGTAACGCCAAAAAACAGATTGGGCCGACCTAGCTTTCTAAAATCTTCAGCACTGGTCCAGTCTGGCTGGGAAATAATGCCTACTCTAAAGCCTTGTGATTCCAAAGTTCGGCCTATTACAGCCATGCCAAAGCTGGGGTGATCCACATAGGCATCACCGGTGACTAAAATAACATCGCAAGAATCCCAGCCCAGCTGGTCCATCTCATCCATGCTCATAGGAAGTTCGTGTGCTGTGCCAAAGCGCTGTGCCCAGAATTTTTTATAGCCGAAAAGGTAAGGTGCTGTTTGGGTCATTTCTTTATAATGTTATTGAGTACAGAGATATTGTTGCGCTTGAATTCTTTTACAAAATGAGGGAAATCTAGCTGGTACTGCTGTTCCAGCTGCTTTGCCTTTTCCCTGAGTTGATGCATTGAATACTTAGGTGTATTTTTTCCAAAAGCAAATCCAATAATATTGCCGCGTTTACGCACAGGCAGAAATAGAATTTTCCATTCAAATACACGCCCCATATTCCAGGTGACTTCACGAAAAAGGTCTTTATTAGTGCCCCATAAATTGATAGCCAGTAGACCATTCTCTTTTAAAAGAGTTCTACATCCATCAAAAAAATGTTCACTACTGACTTCAAGTGCCATTCCTTGGTGATCGAAGGCATCTATTACCATTAGATCATGTTTATCTTCAGTGAATCTGCTTTGGGTGGCAACATATTCCCCGCCACAGCCTATTTTGACTTTTAGGCGAGGGTCCATAGGGAGCTGGAAGTGACTGCGAGCTACTTTTAAAACGTTACTTCGGTATTCAATAACTTTAATTTTGCATTCACTGAATTGGTGCAATAAAAATTTAGTAATGGTACCCCCGCCTAAACCAATCATTAAAATGTCCTTAGGAGAGTCATTAAACAGCAATAGACCCATCATGGCCTGGGCATAAAGAGAGTTTAACTGATTTGGCTCGGCTAACAGCATGGTGCTTTGCCTTGAGTGCGAGCCAAAATGCAATGCTCTTTCACCTTTGGTATCAATTACTTCAATGGTGCCCAGTTCGTCGTAGGTTTGGTGTACCAGTAAACCTTCATATTTATACATAAAACTCGTGGAATATTTAAACTGGTGGTATTTTCTCTTATATGCAACAAATTGTCTCGATAAATAAACAGTTATGTTGTTATTAGAGGTGCAATAGACAATAATATGCCAACGTTGAATAGCAATAATTTTAAAAATATTTTTTATTGAACTGTAATCTAAATATCAATTACTTACCAAAATCGTGAAATTAAAATCAATTATAACTGCATGCGCTTGCTTTTTTCTTTTAGCTGCTAACCAGCCATCACTGGCAACTACAGGCTATTTTTCTTTAGGGTATGGACCAAAGTCATCGGCAATGGCGGGTGCAGTTGTCGCCGTGCCTCAAGATGCAACGATTGCCGCAGTAAATCCTGCAGGAATAGTTGAAGTGGGTAATCGTACCGACTTGTCGTTAATGCTATTTAGTCCTATTAGAGAGGCTTCTTTAGATCCTAGAGCAGCAGGGGGCACATTTGAAGTCAGGAAAAAAAGCAGCCGTGATTTTTTTTTGATACCTGCAGGTGGCATTGCCTCAAAAATTAGTGATAATTTAAGTTGGGGATTATCTGTTTATGGCAATGGGGGAATGAATACAACCTATTCCCGCAATATTTATGATGAAACTTTTGCTGTATTGGGTGCTGGAGAGAATGCCCGTTTTGTGCCCGCAGGGTCAACAACAGGCATGCCTAATACAGGAGAGCTAATGATAGATTTAGGGCAGATGCTTTTTGCGCCTACTTTAAGCTATCAATTGACACCAAATCATTCATTTGGCATTTCTGCATTATTAGGTGTTCAATACTTCAAAGCCAAAGGTCTAGGGAATTTTCAAGGTTTTGCCAATGCAGGGGCAACAGATTTAACCGATAACGGTTATGATTTTGCTTATGGAGCCGGTGTGAGAGTAGGATGGCTAGGTAAAATTCACCCAATGGTTACTTTGGGCGTTGCTGGATCCAGTCCTGTTTATATGACAGAATTTCATAAATACAGTGATCTATTTGCTGAAAAAGGTGGCTTTGATATTCCTGCCAATTTTACTGCAGGTATTGCTGTTCGCCCTATTACCGGTTTAGTCATGAGTTTTGATTTTCAGAGAATATTTTATGGCAGTGTGAATTCCATAGCAAATAAAGGAGTGGCTGTTGGCCCAAGAATCCCTGCAGAATTGGGGGCTTTAGGTGAAAGTAATGGTATAGGTTTTGGCTGGAGCGACATTAATGTTTATCGCCTAGGCTTAAAATATCAGATTAATAGCAGTTGGAGCGTAAGTGCAGGCTATAGCTGGAATGATCAGCCATTTGAAGCAGATCAATTGTTATTTAATATAATTTCACCTGCTGTAAATACTAAGCATATGACTTTTGGGTTTAGTTATAGTGTTGATAAAGAGAGTGAGTGGAGCGTGTCTTACCGCCATGCCTTTAAAGAGACTATGAGTACAAATCAAACTGCATTTGGAGTGCCTGGTTCTGTTTCTATGTATCAAAATGCAATTGAAATCGGATATTCTTGGAAATTTTAGTAAGCAATACTGTTTTTTATTTCAATAGAAGGGGGCTGAAATTCCGTTATTTCCGATAAGAGTTTTCGAGAATGACGGAGCTAGGGGCTTACTCATCAAACCAAACTTGGTGGAGTACATGTCGTTTTGATAAATAAACGGTTCAATCACAGCCTGGTTTTAAGTTTGGCTCTGCCTATGATCTTAAGCAATATATCCACACCCTTATTGGGATTAGTTGATACAGCTGTTTTAGGCCATTTGAGTTCTGCACAGTTTTTGGCGGCAGTCGCTCTGGGCGGCATAATTTTTAGCTTTATCTTTTGGGGCTTTGGTTTTTTGCGGATGGGTACAACGGGGTTAACCGCACAAGCCTTTGGTCAAGATGACAGGCAAGAAGTAGCAGCCTTGTTAACTAGAGCGCTTAGTCTGGCTCTGATCATTTCGGTTGCATTATTATTATTGCGCAGGCCGATTGCATGGCTTAGTTTTAGCCTGTTGCAAAGTGATGTTATAGTTGAACAGTTTGCATTGCAGTATTTTGAAATTAGAATCATGAGTGCGCCTGCAACGCTTTGTTCATACGCATTAATGGGCTGGTTTTTAGGACGACAAAATGTAAAAGTTCCATTGCTGGTAGTATTGATAACAAATTTTATTAATATTGTTCTGGATTTGCTGTTTGTTTACTATTTAAAAATGCAGGTAGATGGGGTGGCTTTAGCGACTGTAATTGCTGAATATATAGGGCTTGCAGTTGGCTTGATTTTTGCGCTCAGAATATTACGGAAAAATACATTGCTTTGGCGGTGGTGTGATTTGAGTGATATGAGTCAGTTTAAAGCTATGCTAATGATTAATAGCCATATTTTTGTGCGTACCTGGTGTGTGATTTTTGCATTTGCTTTTTTTGCAGCGCAGGCGGCAAAAATGGGTACTGTGATTCTGGCTGCAAATACGGTACTGCTAAATTTTCAGACTTTTATGGCCTATGCTTTGGATGGGTTTGCGCATGCGATAGAAGCTTTAGTTGGAAAAGCAGTTGGAGCGAAGAATAGGCTGATGCTTAAGCAGGCCATTTTAACCGCGGGACTTTGGTCATTAGTTATCTCAATAATATTTTCGGTTATTTATCTTTATTTTGGACGGGTAATGATTAATATGTTGACCACTTTAAGTCAGGTAAGGGAGGTGGCGTATTCTTATTTGCCTTGGCTAATCATTATGCCTTTGGTTTCATTTGTCTGTTATCTTTTAGATGGAGTGTTTATCGGTGCAATGCTGACTAAACAGATGCGGGACACGATGCTGTTTTCTTTATTTTGTGTGTTCCTGCCTGTTTGGCATTATACGCAAAATTTAGGAAATACAGGGTTATGGTTGGCAATGACAATGTTCATGCTGGCACGCAGTTTGTCTATGCTAATTGTTGTTAACAATAAAGAACTGCTTGAAAAATATTAAATTTACCTCATATTTTTAGAAATCCTGTTTCAGTTCGCGTAAAATCATAGGCATTACAATTTTGGATAATAATATGAAACACGTTTTATTTTTAGTTCTATTAATTGGTTTAGGCGTTTCTTATGCTGATGAAGCAAAAAAAGATAAAAAAAATGAGTGGCAGGGAACCACATTAACTGAGACGACCATTAAAAAAATTCAGCAGGCACAGGTAAAATATAAAAACTGTGTGGGCAAAGAGATGCAGAAAAAAGGCTATTTGAAAATTGAATCACGTTCTGCAACCGATGCCATTATTAAACAGTGTGAAAATGTACTGTCAGATATGCGTCAAGTCTATCTGGATGCAAAAGTTCCAGGTGTTATTGCTGACCGTCAGTTGAAGAAGATGAGAATCACTATTACTCGTCGAGTTTTAAAGCAATTGATGTTTGCTGAGGCCGCTAATAGAGCAGGTGTCAGATAACCCTAGAAAATGGTTTTTCTAGGGTAACATGTTTTATACAGCATGAGATTTGTAGATCATTCTGTTTGCTCCGTACCAATGTCCAATTTTACTTAAGTACAATAGGTGCTTTGTGGTACCTATGTTAAATTTCGATAATTATGAAAAATTACGCTATTGATTTATCTTTAATTCCAACAACGTTTGATTTGTGGCATGTCTATTTAATTGCTGCCGTTTTGGTATTAGCTCTTTTGTTGATTATTCTATTGTTAGCAATGGTTATAGGTATGGCCAGAAGAGCAAAAAAGAGACCTGCTGAAATAATAAAAACAGTTGAAGTGCCTTCTGAGCCCGAGGTTAAAATTGTTGAGAAAATTGTCGAAGTAGAAAAAATCGTTCAGGCACCTGCCCCAGAACCCATCGTATTAAAAGAATCATCACCTGATGCCGCCTTGCAATTGTTAGGTCTGCTGCAAAAAGAAGCTCGTTTTATTGATTTTATTAAAGAAGACGCTGGCGCATACAGTGATGCAGAAATTGGCGTGGCAGCCCGTGTGGTTCATGAAGGCTGTAACAAAACAATTAATGAATATTTTACTTTGGAAACGGTGAGAACGGATCAGGAAGGCAGTAAAGTGACTTTAGCTAAAGGTTTTGATGCATCTGAGGTGCGATTAACAGGAAATATAGTTGGACAGGCGCCGTTTACTGGTCGTCTTATCCATAAAGGCTGGAAGGTGACTGACATCCGTTTGCCTAAGCTGACGGCTGGACATAATGCGAATATTATTGCACCTGCAGAGGTTGAATTATGAACGGTTTGTTTGGACATGTGAAGCAAAATAATGATGATGCCGATCAACAGGATAAAGCAGCGCAACAGCCTGAAAATGAACGGCAAGAAGATATTCCTGAATCTCAGTCTATGGAAAAGCAGACCGATGAAATACAAGAAAAGCATTATTCTGTAGGAATTGATTTAGGGACTACGCATTGTGTGCTGTCATATGTTGACCTGACTAAAGACGAGGATGAAATTACTCAGGAAGTGATGGCCGTTCCACAGCTCACTTCGCCTGGTGTAGTGGAAGATAAGAAGCAATTGCCTTCATTTTTATATTTAGCACATGAAGCCGAAATTGCCGACGGTTCAAGTTCATTGCCCTGGACAGCGACTCCTGAGCATTTAGTGGGTGATATTGCACGTAATTTGGGCAGTAAAACACCGATTCGCCTAGTGTCAAGCGCTAAGAGCTGGCTATGCCATGCAGGAGTTGACTGTAAAGAACCTATCTTGCCATCAGAAGCACCGGAAGATATTGATAGAGTATCTCCTTTTGAAGCTACAAAAGCGTATTTGCAACATTTAAAACAAGCATGGGAAAATCAGCACCCTAATGCTGCGTTAGACCAGCAAGATCTGATTATTACTGTTCCTGCATCTTTCGACCCCGCGGCTAGAGAATTAACAGCCGAAGCAGCAAAATCAGTGGGCCTTAGCCATGCCTTATTGCTTGAGGAGCCTCAATCGGCACTTTATAGCTGGATTAATAATAGTCACGGTGACTGGCGTAACCATGTCAATATTGGCGATGTTATATTAGTGATTGATGTGGGCGGAGGTACCACTGATTTATCATTAATCGCAGTGACTGAGCAAGAAGGCAATTTGGAGCTGACCCGCATAGCAGTCGGTGATCATATTCTGCTGGGCGGTGACAATATGGACTTGGCTTTAGCCTATACCATCAAATCTAAAATGGAAAAGGAAAGTGGCAGCCGTCTTGAAGCTTGGCAAATTCAGGCATTAACCCATGCCTGTCGGGATGCAAAAGAGAAGATCTTTAACAGCCCTGATCTGGATAATGTGGCTTTGGTTGTGCCTAGCCGGGGTTCATCATTAATTGGCGGCACTTTACGAACTGAATTGACACGTGAAGAAGTAGACAGGGTTTTGGTCGAAGGCTTTTTACCTGAAATACCGGCAAGTGAACGACCTGTTTCAAAAACACGCTCAGGTCTTAGAACTAAAGGTTTACCTTATGCGCAAGATGCAGGTATTACACGTCATCTGGCTGGGTTTTTAGCAAAACAGCAATCAGCTATTGAAGATTTAGAACATATCACCTTGCCTGACAGTGCAAGTTTCGTACACCCAACTGCTATTTTATTAAATGGTGGGGTGTTAAAATCTGGCGTGCTGGCAGACAGGCTATTAAAAGTTTTAAACTCATGGCTAGAGGCAGAGCAGGCACCAGAAGCAAGGCTTCTGGAAGGTGCTGATCTTGATCTGGCGGTTGCTAAAGGTGCCGCTTATTATGGCGTGGTACGTAAAGGCAAGGGAGTACGGATTAAAGGCGGTACTGCCGCTTCCTATTATGTTGGTGTAGAAAGTGCTATGCCAGCAGTGCCAGGAATGGAGCCAGAAGTAGAGGCATTATGCATTGCACCTTTTGGCATGGAAGAGGGGACTGAAGAAACATTGCCTGAAGACGAATTTGGTTTGGTGATTGGCGAACCTGTTCGGTTTAGGTTTTTTGCTTCTAACACCCGCAGAGAAGATAAAGTGGGTGTGCGTCTAGACTATTGGAGCGACGAGGAATTGCAGGAGCTGGATGAAATTGAAATTACTTTGCCAGAAGAAGGGCATAACGCAGGTGAAGTGGTGCCAGTGCATTTAAGTGCTGCTGTCACAGAGGTAGGAACATTAGAGTTGCATGCAGTTTCTCAGCAGGATGATCACCGCTGGAAAATTGAGTTTGATGTAAGGGCAGGGGAAGATTAAACGGTTTTTAGTTAATTATTTTATCAGGGATAAAAAAATGGAAAAAAAAGATAATATGCCAATGTGGGTTTTTTTGGCATTCTCAAGCATTAATACTCGAAAAGGAGCTTTAATTCTGATTTGGAGTTGTGTTTTATTTACATTGTATTGTGTGCCGTGGCCTTTGTTTTTTGCTGAGCCTGCATGGGTAAGGCAAGTATTTCTTATAGATGACTGGGAATGGTTAGCTATGATGGTCCCCATGGTTTTATGGTATTACTTAAGCTTGCGCTGGGTGGATAAACATGATGAGTGGGAAGGGAGTTAAACTCAATTTATCTAGGAAGTGAGGCTAAAGCCTTGCTTCCAATTCTCAATTTTCAAAACGGGTTTTATTGTTCATAACTCTGTTTTTTACTTAAATTGTATTGGGTTCCTAGTTTCTAAGGACAAAGGAACGAGGATGTTTTTTTGAATAATAAAGCAATAAAATACTTGGTCGGTATTGACTTAGGAACTACTCATACCGTTGTTGCCTATATAGAATCCGTCAAATCGGATGCCAGGCAAGCAATTAAAATCTTTGAGATTGAACAGTTGATTGCACCAGGTGAAGTGGCTGCACGGTCACTATTGCCTTCTGTACGCTATCATCCGGCAGAAGGGGAGTTATCTGAAGCGGATATTGGCTTTTCTCCTGCGGGAGGAGCAGCCATTATCGGTGAAGCTGCGCGTATTTTAGGTGCTAAAACACAAGGCCGTTTTGTTACCAGTGCCAAAAGCTGGCTATCCCACCCATCAGTTGATCACACTGCTGAAATTCTGCCCTGGGGCAGTTCTGATGAGATCCAGAAAGTATCACCCTTGGAGGCGAGTGCCAGCTATTTGGCTCATGTGCGAACAGTCTGGGGGCATAAATTTCCTGATGCCCCATTAGAAAGGCAAAGCATTGTTATCACTGTACCCGCTTCATTTGATGAGGGCGCCCGCTCTTTAACTTTGGAAGCTGCAAAAATTGCCGGCTTACCAGATATTCGTCTGTTAGAAGAACCTCAGGCAGTTTGTTACGATTGGCTGCGCCGTCATGCCGGAAATATCAAACAGGCATTGAAAAATGTACATTTATTGCTGATCTGCGATGTCGGCGGTGGTACAACAGACCTTACCTTGATTAAAATTGAACAGGGGCAGAGTGAACCTAAATTAACCCGTATCGGCGTGGGTGATCACCTTATGCTGGGTGGCGACAATATTGATCTGGCTTTGGCCCATTTGGCTGAAAATAGATTAGCCAAAGGAACCAAAAAATTATCGGCAGCCAATTTGTCCCAATTATTAGAACAATGCAGAGTGGCTAAAGAACGCCTATTAGCTGAGGATGCGCCTGAACAGGTTAATGTCACTTTATTGGGGGGAGGATCAAAATTAATCGGCGGTTCTCAAACTGTTATATTTACCAGAGAAGAAGTTAGGCAGATTGCATTGGATGGGTTTTTTCCATTATCTAACCTGAATGATTTGCCTAATAGAAAACGCAGCGGTGTTGTTGAATTTGGTTTGCCTTATGCCGCAGAACCGGCCATCAGCAAGCATATTGCCGCTTTTTTAGAGCTGCATAGTGATGCTGCGACAGAAGCGCTAGGTCATAAAGGCAAAGTGCCTGATGCAATTTTGCTTAATGGCGGTGTCTTTCGCAGTCAGCCTATAACTGATAGGATTTTAGCTTTAATTAATTCGTGGAGTGACCAGCACCCTGTGTTGCTGGAAAATCAGCACCCTGAGTTGTCTGTAGCTTTTGGTGCGGTCAGTTATGCAATCTCACGGCGTGATAAAAAAATAAAAATTGGAGGCGGTTCGGCGCGTAGCTATTTTTTATTGGTTGATACCGGCACTAAAGATGAAAAGCAAAAAGGAATTTGTGTATTGCCTAGAGGGAGTGAAGAGGGAATAGAGGTGATGCTGAAGGAACAGAAGTTTTCTTTACGAATAGGTCAGCCAGTGCGTTTTCATTTGGCATCGACCACAGGGGATACCAAATACCAGCCAGGTCAATTAGTTGAAATAACTGATGACCGCTTTAATTCATTGCCTCCATTAGCTGTTGCATTTGAAGGTGAGGATAAAGGTGAAATAGCAGTCCAGTTGGCGGTAATGCAAACGGAAGTTGGTACTTTAAAAATTCAATGTGTTTCCATGGCTGATGCTAAACAGCGCTTTGATGTCGAGTTTCAAATTAGAAGAAAGGGCGTGCGCGATTCACAAACGGCGGTTGAATTGCCAGCTAGCATTCATGACGCGACAGAAAAAATTCAGACTGTATTCGGTTCAAAATCTAAAAAAGTAGACCCTAAAGCGGTTAAAAGCTTGCGTGCAGATTTAGAAAAGGTTTTAGGTTTATCAAGAGCAGAGTGGGATACACCTTTGTTAAGAGCATTATTTTCCACTTTGCTGGAAGGAATGAAATCGCGTCGTCGATCAGAAAATCATGAACGGGTCTGGTTAAGTCTAGTTGGGTTTTGCTTGCGCCCAGGTTTTGGCTATCCGCTGGATGACTGGCGAGTGGAGCAATTATGGAAAACCTATAGCCAAGCTATACAGTTTGTAAATGAAAGACAGAACTGGACTGAATGGTGGGTACTGTGGCGACGCATCGCAGGCGGCTTAAATGCACAGGCTCAGGAACAGATTTTTAAAGATATTTCCAAGTTTTTAAATCCGGCAGCTGCCAGGCAGGCAGGTGTTGCTAAACAAGTAAAAATGCGTGGCTATGATGATATGGTTCGTTTGGCTGGCGTACTAGAGAGATTGCCTGTCGAAAAAAAAATAACGGTCTGTGAGTGGCTGTTAAAACGCTTGCAAAAAGCCAGTGAACCTAATCAAACATGGTGGACAGTTGGTCGCATTGCATCAAGGGTTCCCTTTCATGGCAGTGTCCATAATGTTATTCCGGCAGATACAGTAAGTAAATGGTTGCAGCAAATTTTAAAAGTTGACTGGAAAAAAGTACCGCAAGCAGGTTTTGCCGCCACATTAATCACTCGAATGAGCGGAGACAGGGCAAGAGACCTTGATGAGTCCGCCAGGCAAGAAATTATAGCTAAATTAAAGCTAAGTAAATCCCCCTGTTCTTGGGTCGAAATGGTTGAATCTTACAAAGAATTAGATGAAATGGAAGCTAAGCAGGTTTTTGGGGAAGCTTTGCCACCTGGGTTGAAATTGATTTCTTAATAAATCCATAAGGTCATATATCTGTTTAGTTAATGGGTTTTTTGAGGCTTTATTGCTGAAGGGTTTTTAGTCAATGTCAGTAAGTTAAGAAGGTTATAGAACTAATTAGGCTTGGGGGCGGGGTTTTAGCCCCGTATTTGTAGGGACTAAAGTCCCTACGCCGAATGTTTTTTGCTTAACTTAACGACTTTAGTTTTTTAGTTGTTTTGAGCAATCTATGGGTTCCCTGTCTTTAACGGTTAAACTATGTTTAATTGTTTATGCTAAAATTTATT